>Ga0209367_1000750_pt1 | contig 35600 bp, 27 predicted proteins | sample WorMetLIZISLAND2_FD_187412 | JGI IMG/M metagenome (GOLD analysis project Ga0209367, IMG submission 187412) | Marine gutless worms symbiont microbial communities from Max Planck institute for Marine Microbiology, Germany - Olavius geniculatus... ... | reverse complement strand
GCCCTATATGTGCCCCCTACATCGAGATCCTGGCTACGCTACTGCGTCACGCACGTCACATTTGCGGCAAGGCCATGGCCAGGGAGTCGTGGATGATAGCGTTAGTTAACTATACAGGACTCCATGGTAGGCCTACAGCACGCATGGCGCAAGCGACGGAGAATGATGTACTCGTAGGTTTACCGCAGCCGGTGTTCTCACCAACGGCCTCGGCACAGACGGCCGTGCGCTGTCAAATGTGTAATATCATACAAAAATGCGTTGTGTTTGAAACTCATAGGCCTATATGCCTATAGCTAGATCTGCGTGTAAGCTACGCTACAGACTGCAAGGGGGGTAGAAGTTTGTGACGTCATATTTGGGGGGTCCAGAGTAGCGTGACGAAACGTGACGAAGAAGGGAGGGGGTATATTTTGCTGTAAAATTGCGTGAGTCATTTACGGCCGACCCTTGTGATTTCTCAGGTTAGATTTTCCACCTTTAAACCTAGAAAATCTGCACTCGGCGTGCACAGACCTCCGCTGAGATCTGTCGCCTAGCAAATAATAAATTAACTTAATTGGGGTACACTGCAGACAGAATCATGACATTGTGGGGAAAGAAGACAGACTGCCAGAACAGCGGTCGGACACGGGAAGAGCGAAGTTAAAAGTTTATGGTTTGAACCAGTTTGAAACAGTGCCATGAATGCCAGACTAGGATGATAGACTCGACAGAGTAAAAGACGTACAGACAGACAGTCAGTTTCGTGGCCACCCATAATTTTTAGGGGCGACAGCAGAATGCTTCGTACTTGTTAGCCATCGTCTATATGCATCTGTCTGTCCCGGCCGTCTGTCTGTCACACTCGTGATCTGTATCAAAACCGTGCAAGCTAGGATCACGAAATTTTCACCATGGGCTGCCTCAAGATCTCTAATTTTTTGTGACGGAATTTCGTGCCCGTGGGTGCGGGGGTTCCCCTCGAACGAGGGCGGCAAAAATGGATACCCTTAAAACGTTATTTTGCCGTTATTGGCTCGTATAGTGTGAACACGGTTGCAGATAGGTACAGTACATACATGTACATGCTGCTTATCATGACAAGCACTGGTGACATGCTTTTTAGATTTATCAACATGGATGACCTTGAACGACCTTGAACCCCCAAAAAGGTTTTCAGTGAGTTTTTCGCAATTTTTGGATGCAACGCACAGTTCAACACTGAATTGCAACGAAGTGGCTGGAGATAGATTATAAGACAACCTGCGTTCGAAATTTTTAGCATTAAACTTAGATTTTAGCAGTTCAAGTCCCGACCCCGTAGGTCGCAGGCGGGCGTCAAAGACGGCAACCCCCCTAAAAAAGTGGTTATTTTACAGCAATTATCTCGTGTAGCCTGAAAATGGTTGCAGATAGGCCTAAGCACAGACACGCAGCATATACACATGTAACAAGCACTGGTGATGGGCGTTTTGGATTTGTAAACATCGATGACCTTCAACGACACTGAACCCCCCAAAAAGGTGCTGGTGATTTTTTTCGCAATTTTTGGCTGCATCGCACATTTCAAGAGTGAATTGCGACGAATTAATGCCTGAAGATAGACCAAGACAACCTGCGTATAAAATTTTCAGCATTAAACGCAGATTTTAGCAGTCCACATGTCGACCCCGTAGGTTCAAGGAGTCTTGCGCACGCGAGCGTCAAAAAGGGGCACCCCTCTAAAAAGTGGTTATGTTACTGATATTGGCGTGTCTAGCAGGACCGGATTTAGGGGGGGCCAGCGGGGGGCCCCAGGTCCCCCACCAACAGGAGCCCCCACCAAACTCCCAATCTCCAAAACCCTGTAATTCGACAGCCAATCCCTTTCTGAAATCCCAAATACGCCACTAGACCAAGGCCTCCCACTAGGAGCCCCAGGCCTCCCGCCAGCCAAATCCGGCCCTGGTGTCTAGCGTGAAAACAGTTGCAGATAGGCCTAGATATGCTGCGATCATGAGAATCACTAGTGACGAGCTTTTTAGCGGTATTGACATCGATGACCTTGAATGACCTTGAACCCCCAAAGTAGGGAGTTTTAGTGTTTTTTTGCTATTTTCGGCTCCGGTGCAGACTTCAAAGGTTGAACTGCCACGAAATGGCTGAAGATAGACCAAGAAAATCTGCGAAAAGGAACTGCTAAAGCTGTCGCGCGTTTCATGAGCTATGCTCAAATTACTTGTTTGCAAAGATAACAAATATCTCATTTCTTTGCGTTTCCAAATTATTGTAGAAAAGTGGACAAATTTGCGGCTTCCATTGAGCGTCCAGAAACCAAAAGTGCTTCTTGAGCTTCAGGATGGCTTCGCCCCCCCCCTGATCCCATGACCAGGGACTCTGCCCCTGGACCCCGCTGTGGGCTCTGCTCCCAGACCCGAATTATAGGCTCGCGCTACCGCGCTCGCCATGGGGCCGTGCCTCCCCCCCAGATAATTGCAGCCTAGAACCGCCACTGGGCTATGCACGCCAGAGATGTGCGAATCCCGAAATTTTGAGTCCCTCTAGTCCGCGGATTTTGACCAAGAATCCGCGTCCGTCCGTCCTGCTGTATTAGGAATAAACACTCGATCGTCACGGGACAGGATCCGCGTCAGTCAGCGTCCGCAAATTTTGTCCATTTTGGATCGGCTGTCAGCCTCAGCTGTCAGTCTGCGAAACTGCGTCTGCACAAAATCTTGCGGATCTGCGTCCGCGGACGGACGCGTCCGTAGTCTGCACCTCTCGGCCATTCTCTGGTACTACTATGGTTAGAAGATAGGACCTTCTTCTAATAATGGGTACTACACACAGCGGCGTTCCTGTTTACTTCCTGAATGCCCGGCAAGCTGTTCGACAGCCCTATTCTAAAAATAGATTGTGAGCATGCGCAGACTGTGCCTTTTGCCACTTAGTCTCTGCGCCATTGTTGTTCGGTGAGGTGTCGTATTTTGGGTCGACTTTCTGTTGCTTTTTATGTGTAAATTATGCTAATTTAAGCAGCTGCTGGCATCCGATCGGCGACACTATGTTTGTTTTTAGTTGTCTTCGAATTCAAATTCTATCTTTATGTGATGCTTGCTCTGTTTCGAAAGCTAAAACTTGGTATCTGTCTCGTCAGTAGTGGAAAATGGCCGAAATTTTCCAAGTCCATTGTTCTGGTAATTTTCTCTGGAGGCAGCTGATCGTTTAGCCCAATTTCGCCGGCGCTATATAGCTAGGACTGTTGATTGTAGCGTAATTTTTAATTGTTGAGCTTGTTGTGTTGTTTGACAGATTTCTGGTGGAATAAAGACTAAAATAATGGAAGCAGTACACACTACAGATGATACAGGTCTGTCTCCGTCTGTCTGTCTGTCTGTCTGCCTGTATCTCTGTCTGTCTGTCTCTGTAATTTTGCTTATGTTTTGCATCTCGCATGCTGCAATAGTCTAATTGGTAAAAATTTACATTAGTTTTGCCACCCCAGATTGCTTCAGAAGTGACTGAAATAGGTAGAATTAGTGTTGTTATGCATATTTCAGACTAATTTAATTGTGGGAAACTGCAAATAATTGACTATTGAGACTGAGAACAAAGTTCACTTTTTGGGTGAATTCCATCATTCTAAAGAGGGTTTTTTGATGGGGCCTATAAAGAAAAAAGGGGCTAGGTCTTTTGGAGGGAAAAAACAAAAAAAAACACAAAAAACACTAATGGCGTTACCTGGTGAATGAAACACATACTAAATTCAGTAAGAAAAAATAATTTTATAGCTGAATAAGCCACATCTACAACCCATAAAACAGCTTAATGGCGCCACCTAGCGAATGAATATTGTACCAAAAAATATAGAAAAAAATAATAACCTGAGTAAGCAGCAATGTAAATCACAAATCAATACAAAAATTGCAAAAATGCACTTCCCTGAGAAAAAAACAATGAACTGCAGATACTGAATAAACAGCATATAAAGAACGAATTATTGCTTCTCCCCACTCAGAATCCCAAATTTATTCTTGGGTAGCAGTATGTCAATCAATTGCAGTTTCCCATAATTAAACTAGTCTGAAACATGCCTAACAACACTAATTCTACCTATTTCAGTCACTTCTGAAGCAACAGTAAACGAAACAAATGACAAAACAAACATACACCTACCTTGTTCAGCCAAAAAAGTTGCGCACACACTGATACTGCAGCATTTTCGTGCAGAACAACAACACGACGCACGACTAATACTAAAAAAATCTGTTGCACTATTATACACATTACAGAAATGCAGCATTGTCCAACTCTGCGCTCCAAAGTTGACGATATTCGCATTCGATGCCATAACACGCACGCCGTAACAGACAAAAATGCGCTTGGTCTAGACAACCACCACTGACCGCCAACGTAGCGCACGTGATTACCTCAGCACGCTGTTCAGGCCGTGAACGTCATTGTCTGATCTTCTGATCCAACTTACACCCTTACAGTCCCGGAGCAGGACATTTTGCCACTGCTGTTACAGCACTCACTGTTTTAGTGCTGATATAGGTTCTGTGGAGCTGTAGTATAGACTCAATTTATTTCTTGACCAAATGGCATGGAAAGCACCTAAACTAGGCTTTTGGTTTTCTGTTGGTAATGTAACTATATAGTTACATTGTGTGTATCTGGAGTGTGTGCATCTTTTGTGTGTTAGCATTATGTTCGTGTGTGTGCATGTAGGTATTTTGTTACTGTAGTCATGATTTTTACTTTCATTTGTTAACTGTGACTTTTTGCTGTTTATTTTTGTTGTTTGTACTGGTGGAAGTGATCTCCTGAAGTGATATTTTACAGAAGTGACATCTGATATTTATAGCATTGATTGACATACAAACCACTGCTCACTCGCAAGGGCTTTGGCAGGTTTTGTTAGGGGTAGTGAGATTGGGCCCCTGAGGCTTTCGGAGAGGCAGCAAAACCCTTTCCCACCAGGTGTGGTGTCTGGTAGTGCTGTAAGCTCCTCTAGTGGGGTCCAGGGCAGAGCCATAGCCTGTACACAAACAAATTTGTGGTGTAGAACAGGTCAGAAAGCACATGTAACCGGTGCTAGAATCATTTAGTTTCACTGCACACACAATCACTTATTTAGATGTGCTGTTGGCATACATGGCTGTGTAATTCTAGAATCTCCGGCCTTTCTGGGGGATTTCAAACATACAACTTGTCACTGTTTGTTTGTTGTTATGATGAGGCTTTTTGGTTGGTTGTAGCGCTAGGTATCAATGGAGACAGTCAGTCAGTTGATAGTGTACTGGTGATAATGAGTCCAGCTTTGGCTGATGCCAGTGAACAAGCACCTGCTCAGCCAGTAAGTAACGGAGATGACAATCAGCAACAGGCAGAGCCTGTCAATCAAGACTCCACAGTCCAGGTATTGCACCACTGTTATTTTTATTAGGCGGACTTGCAGGCTGAGGCGGTTTCACCTATAGCACATTTCTTTATAGACTGGTTGGTTTGTCTGTTTTTCATCTAGTTTACACTCGCATACTGCAATGGATTTAGGTGCTAATTGGTAGGTACACTAAGGGATCCAGTGACACGTTGTGTTTGATGGGGATCAATGACAACCCCGGGGATGATGAGTCTTGAGAGTTGAACATCCAGCCAGAACTTGCAGTTGCTTATTTCTGATTTATCATTTGGCAGCACTGGTCAGCAATTCAGAGTTCTAGCAAATTACTTCCATTCTTGTTATTGTTATTAATGTAGCTAGTGCGACCATATATCAGATAGAAATGAACTGCATGTATGAAAAACAGTTAAAACTAAAAGATATTTTATAAAACAGTAGTTGTAGTAGCTGCAGCCGTGGTAGTTGTAGTTGTATTAGTTATTGTTTTCGTTGAAGTAATTGTTGTGATTGGATTGTTGTTTTTGTTTCAGTCAAAATCCAGTCATTCCACAATTTTGTCAGAGAGCAAACATACATCATCTTCTCACTCTCACAAGACCCACTCGTCCCGATCAAGAACGTCTGAAAGTCATGAGAACCGACCAAAGACGTCCGAAGGTCACTGGGATGATCGGAGGAAGTCTGAAGGTCACCACAAGCACCACTCTCACAGTGGCAGTAGTTCATCGAAGTCAGCCAGTGGTCAAGGTCAGAATGAGGTCAAAGATCACAAAGACCAGCATCATCGTAGCAGCAGTAGTAGCGCTAGTAAACATTCTCATCATCAGTCATCATCTTCGTCGTTGTCGGACCCGAACAAACACCGGCATCACAAGTCTGCCAGCTCCTCATCTGATGTGACGAAGTCTTCTTCATCTGATGTCAAAACATCAAGTTCTAGCTCTAGTGTGGACAAGCATCATTCAAGTTCTAGTTCCACTGGAGACAAGCATCGTTCAAGCTCTAGCTCTACTGGGGACAAACACTCAAGCTCTACCTCCATTGTAGACAAACATCACCGAAGTCATTCCTCAGCCTCCTCCGACGTCAAAAAGACGTTGGGAGCTGCTGTTTCTAGTCCTGTGTCAGGCTCTGGCTCTGCCACTGACCAAAAAACACATTCTTCCTCGTCTGAGGCCAAGAAGACATCATCCTCGGGAGCAGCGGTGTCTAGTCCTCAGAAAAGTTCCAGTTCTGTCACGGATAACCGAACCCATTCCTCGTCCTTCTCTGAGGTGAGGAAGACGCCATCATCGGGAGTAAAGCCAGCGTCAAAGAAACCGGAAGATCAACATCAGTGTGGGTCAAGTTCAGTGTCGGTGAAGCCGGAGCCACTCAGTCCACAGTCAAAGTCTCTGCAGTCAAGTCCTGAGGCGAAAGCTGGTCACAGTTCTCCGCTCAAAAAACAGGTTTGTTGTTGATGTTGTTATTCTTGCACGTTGAGCTCATTAGCATCGCTGTTGTCTGCGGAAGCTACGGCAGTATTGTTTTCAGCATTATCGGTACGTTTTTCTCTGTTTCTGTTACACAATAACTCATGAACTGCTGCACCACTTAGCTTGATGAAATTTGGCACGAATGTGTAACATTGTACCTTGACAACATTGTTAGGGGTGGTCTATTGAATATCAATGTCAGGGGTCAGGGTTACAGCTACTTTTGTGTTTTTTAATGGCACCATAGTCAGTCAGTCGATCAACCAAAACATATTTGTATAGCACCATGTGTCACGAGCATTACACTGCAGCTATCGGTGGTCAGTACTTAGCTTCGAGCAAGGCTGGACAGTTGTCACTATTGTTGTTACTACAAACTTTATTCATGTCTGCTGTAAAGGAACTGATCTTTTGTTGCTGCTGCTGCTGTTGAGCCCATCAGGATTGTTTGCACAACTGTTTCAAATTTCCGGACAACAAAACTTTGCAGATCCTGAGAACTGAGTCGTTCACAAAGCCTGCAGGCAGAAGAGTTTGTGATCCTAGCTTGCATAATTTTGACTGAATATCAGCATTGACGGACATACAGGGACAGTCGGATACTTTTGCCATAAGTAAGACAGGGCTATAACATGCTAACGGTATGTAAAAAGTGTTGTGGAAATTTTGCATAAAAATTTTAGTCGAGTTGAACTCATCTTGAAGATAGACCATAGTTTCCGGCAAAACGACATGTTTGTGTTATAGCATGAAATGGCTTCTGGTTTTTTTTTTGCATGTATCTGTAGACAGCTTTGAGTTGTGTGCATATCATGTGGTGTAAGGTGGTTGGTGACATTGTGGTGAACAAGATAAAAGTTGAAGTGAAGACTGAGCCTTCGGCTGCTGCTGCTGACGATGATGATGAGGATGAATTGCCATTGGTTAGTAAAACTCTGTATTATAGGCATGTAAAAAGTGACAGAACTGATATGAAATACCAGTTCACAGTTGTGTTACACAGACTGTACAAAGTGAACACACTGGCAGTTCAGTTTATGCTTTCTATGTGCTTTTACTTTAACTATCTAGCGGAAACATCATTCTTGCACCAATGAATGTCATGATGGTGGCTGTCAAGTTAATATATAAAGTTAAACACCAATCAGTACCTATTTAATTGTAACAAATGAAGGCCACAGAAATTAATTATTAGGCCAAATATTAGCTAACCATATGTTTTGAATAATGGCGGATCTGTTGCTGTGGATAGTAAATCTAGTTAAGAGTTGGGATTATGGTGAGTTCTGGTCATGGTTTTATTTTGTGGCAACATAGTCACATCAACAAACATCGAGCTGGTTTAGTGTGGTATTCAGCCAAACCACCCCGGCGAATCAGCCTAGCTGGTGGGTGTAATATTTTACAAGGTAAAGGTAGTGTCGCGATGCAATTGAAGTGTGGTGGTACATTTAATAAGTGCTTAATTCCAAATTTTTCAGATAGTGTGACAATAAGTATGGACAGAAGTTCGAAACATTTTTTGTGGCTCACTGTGTACTTTGTTCAAGACGTATCTGACAGTTTCTGACTATGTGTAACTGTACAGAGTGTAAGAATGAAGCCTCAACACAATGCAGTTGCTGCTGCTGCTGTTGATGATGATGATGATGACAAGCCATTGGTGAGTCGACATTGACCTGTTTGTTGGTTTGACCTTTGACACGACCTAGCTACTTCAGTATGCTGAAAAAATGATTAGCATTAAATGAAATTTGCGAGAAAACTGATTTCATAAAGTGGCATGTATTTCTGATGAATCGGAGTTATCGTGCACAAAAGCTGAATTTGCATTGGCATTATAAGTCTGTGTTTTGACTAATTATGCTGCCAATTCTATCTAGCCGGTTGCTCAAATTAACATCCAGCGGCCTAGTTACATCTCAGAGAAGAGTACAAGTTATATAGCCAGTTGTGCTAAGAAGATGGTGGGTGGTTTGCTGTAGTAGTTAGTGCATCGGTCTTGGTCAAAATGTCAACTGTTATACAGCCAGCATATTGGAAAGACATTCATCTTTGATTTCATTCTGTGATACTGTGATGGAAAATTAGCACAAGTCAATCTTTAGTTTGTTTAGGCAGCTAGAATGTCAGACTAAGATCATATTAAGATCTATCAATACAACAGAAAAAGTTACTTTTTTGATTTTGTATCATAGTGTGCTTGATTGGAGTGATGGTATGTCTGCTGGCTGCACCATGGTTCCAGTTGTTTGCTTGTGCAGGCAGTATATACCTGCATACTGTGCTGCTATGGCACTCTTGACTGATGTATCATTACCGCCATATTTGTTAGGCCGATGTTTCCATCCAAAGGGCTAAGGTTTTTGGGTACCAATGCCTACTGTTTGTCATTTATACACTGCGATATGTGACCTAGTTACATGCTGCTTGACCCAGTTACATATCTTCTGTGTATGACATGCAGATGCAGCGAGTAAAGAAGAGAAAACGTGATGATTCAGCTGATGATAGTGACACTCCGCTCGCTACCAGGTCATTGTAGTTTTCACCTCACTGATGGAAGAAGGGCATGTTTGCTTTCAGCTGTCTGGCAGTCTGTTTGTCTATCTATTTGCGGTATTGCACAAACAAAAGTTATTGTGCTAACAGATTTTGATTATCTTTTTGCCATGATGGGGTGTGCTGAAGGAACATGTGATTATATTTCATGGCATTCCAGATTTTTTAAAATTTAAATTGTCTTGTAAGTATGGAGTAATATATGGGCACACTATTCAGCATTATTCACCAGGTGGCAGCAGTATTTGTGTTGCCATACAGAAGTCGTAGGCTGATAGCTGCTTACTTGGAGCACCGATAATTGCATAATTTTGTCGAACTTGTGCCTGTTTTGGCCTTAGTCACATGTCTGTTGTCCAGCAGTGTAAACTGGCGTCTTGCTTAGACATTATGGCTTGGGAAGAACTTTGCATTTCTTTATAGTGCACATCGCTAACTCAATTGTGCTCGTCCAGCTTGACTTGAAGTTACTAGAATTTGGAGCTTTTTTTGAATAAACAGATTTATCCTGAAAATCTTACAGAATTCATAAGATGTTTTTGCAATGGAAGTAAATGTGCTTTCAGTCCGTCTGTCCAACTGTCTGTCTGTCTGTGTATGTCTGTCTGAATGTTACTGTGCCTGTGTGTTTGTAGGGTGTCGAAGAAAGTGAAAGTGGAAGATAAGAAGAATAAGAGGAAACGACCGAGAGACAGCGATGATGAGGATGATGATTTTAAGGTATACACTATAGCTGTAATGCCTAGTAGTAGTTGTCAGTCTAGTAGTAGTAGAGCTAGTAGTAGTAGTGGTTGTGGTAGTGTATGACACAAGGCACATATATTGTACTTATCAGCAGCAGCAGGACCATTTAATCAGTCAGGTACATTGTATTTCTCTGTGTCTGTGTGTCTGTCTGTCTCTGTGTGCCCGTTTTTTTGTCTCTGTCTGTGAAGCCCTACATGCCTGTGTGTGAGTGTGTGTGATTGAAGAGTGTGTGTCTCGGTTTATTACACTTCCGAGGTCTGCCAATCGACGCTTTCTTACTGTTCCGCGGTTTTGACGAAACATGTTCGGCCATCGGGCCTTCGCTGTTTTGCAGTGCTGTTGTCTTTGGCCTTGGTCCTTGGCCTTGAGGTGTTCCTGAGGAGAAATTTTGAGTCATTGGCCTTGAGGGTAAGTCCTTGGTTTTGGCCAACAAGTTCTTGGTCCTGCAAGGCCTCAATTTTTCAGACTTATAGCCCATTTTTGTACAGTTATAAATCATTTCTTCTGCAATAAAATATCCTGGGAAACAAACTGACACCAGCAATCTGTTTGTTTCCTTTCCACGGATTCTCCTGCATTGCATTGCTCCCTGTCTACTGCATCTGTGTGGTGGTATCACGTGGTCGTAGGGGCCTATACCAGGAACAACAATAGGGCAGCCGCTTGGTGATGCCCTGGAGGTATGGCGACCGTGCTACTTCCAGCGCGGCCACCCTGTTGTAAAATTTAATTGCTGGTACTTCTACCGTTCCACGCGCTACCAGCTATGCTCATTCTGTCGACAGACTGATCTTCTTTTGAGACCCGATGTCTCACCGAACATTTAGCAGACTGTCTAATGCAGGTCTCCTTTAATGTCTGCATTGCTGGACTGTCCAATGTGTCTATTTCTCAGTTTTCTAGGCTACTGTGTATCGCCCATCTGTGTTTTTTAACTTGTAGGTTAAATGGATGCATAACAAATATTTGTGATTGTGATGGAAAATTTGCATTACATTTGACTCGTGATGGTTGGGTAGCAAATAGGGCCAGTTGTATAGCGCAGCAGCAGCAGTAGTAGTAGGCCTACTATGCACAGTGACACTGGCAAAACTTTACAGCTGCAGTGGCTTCACCATGATTTGGTGCAAAGGAGCATAAAAGGAAGGACAAAATAATTTTAGAGTGACGCATTTAATTGAATGATGATTTTGACGTAGAAACTGTAGTTTAAGTTCAAACTCCATTTTGAAAGGTATAGGTCAGGTAATGAAAACATTTCTAAAGCAGTCCTTGAATGTGTACTAAGTACTTGAGGTTAAGTCCTTGGCCTTGACGATCAAGTTCTTGTTAACAACACTGCTGTTGGGGGTCCGATGCTTTAAAACTCATTACTGGACAATCTCTGTGATCCATCACTCTGCAGCAGTAGCTTTAGGCGCGGCTTAAAAAGTATGTTTTTCGCAAGATGCTAGTGTAGTCAGCGCAGTACACATGCTTTACGCTATGTAAATCTAATGTTGACATTGACGTTGAAACTGTACCTCAGTTTGTCTGTGTGTTTGTACATGTATGTATCTCTATATGTCTGTGTAGGTGAAAGTAAAGCCGGAGGTCGACAGTGCATCACCCAAGAAGGCAAAAGGCAAGAAGGCGAATGCTGAGGAAGACACCAGCTGGAAATGGTAGATAACTGCGACAGTCAGTTATGATCTGTCTGCTTATTTATCCTTCTGTCTGTCTCTCTATCTCTCTCCGTCTCAGCATCTGTCTTTCTGTCTGTCGGTGTGTTCTTCAGTTTGTTGATCCATCTGTTCATCTTTGTCTCTGTATCTGTCTCTCCGTCTCTCCATTGTTACTAGAATGTGCTGTGTCTGTGCTGCTGTAGATTGTAGCGAGTTTATCGTGTCAAAAATGTAATTCCATTATGTTAGGAGCTGGTAGGCTAATTGGCTGTCAGTCTCTAGGCCTAAGTGCGTGATGTTTGCTTAAGCGCTACTCTCTGACAACGTTTGAATTACGGTGGACTGGGTTAGTTTGGTGTGCATGATGCTGACTTATTGCTAGTTCAGTAAATGTAGAACTGAAGTTAGTCTCCTCGCAATCAGGCGTAAGTGGTGTAGTCCAGCGTTAAAAAAATTTGTTAAGGACAAAATTCTGGCACTTGTGATTAGGATTCCAGAATTAAGTTACCAGACGTCAACTACTGCCAGACTTGTTAGTTCAACTGCTATGCTGATTTTGGTGAAAGTTGTGTATACTGTTGACCACGTCGACTAGTGTTGGAATTGTTGGTTGTGACGTAGCCATTACTGTTGGCATAAACTAAGACTGCAATTTCACATCATGGTTAAAAATGCTATAGTTCTTCATAGGAAACCCTTCTCAAAGCTACAGATTGTTACTCGCTGTATGGGATCACGCAGTGTTACTTGCCACTCGACATAGGTGAACGCACCTTGCCTCAACCCCAGCCAGATAGGCCGGTACTCGATTTACCTACCCCATAGGGATGGAAGGTTGAGTTGACCTAGGCGGCTGGTTACATACCAAGATAGTTTACCTGCCCGCATCCTTACCCATCCAAGTACTAACCCGGCCCGGCGTAGAGTAACTTTGCGGATTGGATGAAATGCATTACTGCCACGCCACAAACCAATCATGCATATGGGTCGTGCGATTTTGGTCTAGGTACTATCACTGCCTCAGTGATGATGCTGATGTTGTGTTCATGGTCAGGTGGGAGGAAGAGAAACGTCCTGAAGGTGTTAAGTGGACCTCACTGGAACACAAAGGCCCAGTGTTCGCTGAGGCCTACCTGCGTCTGCCCGACGATGTCAGATTCTACTATGATGGTCGGCACGTGCGGCTGAGTGATACGGCCGAGGAAGTGGCGGGATTCTATGCCAGGATGTTGGAACATGAGTACACCACTCGAGATATCTTCAACAAAAACTTCATGAAGGACTGGCGACATGTAACTAATTGTAGTTTCGTTGTTGTTGTTGACTAGTAGTAGGTACAGTTGTCACAGTAGCAGTAGTGCACTAGTGACACCACCTGCAATATCTTTAACAACCAACTTGATGAAGAACTTGCAGATCTATGGAGTAGTCAGTTGTAGTGATTGTGGTAATAGTAGAAATGCTGGTAGTGGTAGCAGTCTCAGTAGCGCCACTTGTGATGTTTCTTACAGCAGCTTTTTGAAGGACTGGCTGAAGGTAGTCTTATTTGATGTTGACTTGCAGCATTTAGTGATCGGTGGTAGTAATAATAGCAATAGCAGCAGCAGCCGTAGCAGTGTTTTCTTTTCTGTCTGTTTGTATGTCTCTGTGTATACCTGTTTTTTCATATATCTCTGTGTGTGATGTTGACTGCTAATTTACTGCAACACGTTCACTGCAAACTTATGGCAAACAAAATTTAAAGCTCCTGGGCCATTTTTAAATATTAAAATCTTTTAGGGGAAATTTGTGTGATTTTTCTTCCACAAAAGTAGCACATTTAAGGGGTGAGAGCAAACGTTTTTTCCAAGTTCACAATTTTCACATATAATTGGCCACAATAGCCAAACTTTGTGCGCACTGAGTATCTACTTCCAGTCGGGTTAGGAAGCTGAAATTTTGCAGCAATAATACAGTTAGTAAATCGAATAAAATTAGGGGACTGTGCCTTGGTGTGTGCTTCATAGTTGATTTTTTTTTGAACCACCGTACTATGCATCTCTGGATTAGTGGTTTGGTTTAGTTGGTAACATCATTTGTTGCATCAACGATGTTAATCAACGCTAAGCTCGGTTAGTACTTGTATGGGTGACCATCGGCAGGTGGGTAAACCATCTCAATATACAACCAGCCACTCTGGTTAACTCAGCCTGGCCATCCTTCAGTGGGTAGATGCAATGAGTACCAGCGAAAGCTGGGACGTAAACAGGCACACCGCGCGATGCATTAGCCCCATGTCCGTGGTCTTGCAGTGTAAAATCGATATCTGGCTGAGGGCTAAGGAAACAGATCAGTGCTGCATAATGGGTTTTAAGGCTCGGGAAGGATTATGCGTTTGCGTACATCTGTATGTCTGTGTTTCAGACGATGACTAAGGCGGAGCGCGAGTTGATCGTTAGTTTGGATAAATGTAACTTTAATGAGATCGCTCATTATTACAAGCTCAAGTCGGAGGAACGAAAAAACATGTCCAAAGAGGAGAAGCAGGTTTGTTCCATTCAGTTTATATTCTGTTTCCCTGACTTGTCGGTCTAGTAATAGCATTGTTGGTGACGTCAACAAAGTTCCTCTTTGTCAAGCTGGTTTACACTAATATTAGCACGATGGATTGTATGGATGGCATCTTGGTCTCAGGCCAACTCAGTCCCCTGCCATCCCCATTCTCTCTGGGGGAAGGCAAAGTGAGTACTGGTTTTAATTTGATGTGATGGTTGCAGTCAGTGCTAGGTTGCCTATGACTTTACTTATATACTTGTGCTATGTTAGCTAGCTGTAAATGCTGAGTTTAGCATAACAGTAGGTCCTGTTAGGTCCAAGGCTGCTGATATACTGACCCAGTTGGTTGAAGTAAAGGCACTAACTTGGGTCATATGATACTTGTCTGTATGTCTGTTGGTACGTCTAGTCGTCTGTACATCTGTCTGTGTCTGTACACCATGTCCGGAAAAAAAGCATTCTGGACATTTTCGATTGTAACTTAAAGAAGGATTATCAAATTTTAATCATTTTTGACACCAGTATTTCTAATGCAGCTGGCGATCAAATGACTGTCCAATTTTCCACTGCACCCATTGTCTGCTTCTGCACTACCTGGGGAAACAAAATCAACAAAATAGTTCATTTTTATCTTATTTTGCCTGTTTGGGTTTTCCCAGATAGTGCAGAAGTGCACATTTAGAGAGGTGGGAGCTAAAATTGTATCTTGATGGCAAGTAGTGTCAAAAATGTTTGCAACAAAATTATTAAATTCTGTCAATTCTTTTTCAAGTCACAATCGATAATGTTGGGGATGCTTTTTGACGTATTTTTGTTCATTTTAACTTACATTCGTTAGTCCTGTTTTCCTCAGGTAGTGCGGAAACAGACATTGGGTGAGGTGGAATATTGAACGATCATTTGATGGCCAGTTGTGCCAGAAATATTCGTACCAACAATTATTAAAAATGGATTTCCTTTCTTCATGTGATAGTCGATAGTGTTTGGGATGTTTTTTTCAGACACAGTGTCCAGTCTGTGTGTGAATGTGTAGTTACTTGTTTGTTTATTTTTTGTGTCTGTGTGCATACCGGTATGTCTATTTGCCTGTCTCTCTATGTGTCCATGTATCACTGCGTGTGTCTGTCCATTCGTCTGTCTGTAGGCTATAAAGGCAGCCAACGAGAAAGTGATGAAGGAATACGGTTTCTGCATCATTGACGGCCACCAGCAGAAGATTGGTAATTTTAAAATCGAGCCGCCTGGCTTGTTTCGCGGCCGTGGCGATCATCCCAAGCAAGGCATGCTCAAGAAGCGAGTCATTCCAGAGGACGTTATTATCAATTGCAGCAAGTACGTCTGTCTGTCTCTATCTCCACATGTCTGCCTGTCTGTGTGTCTGTACGTAAGTATGCAAGGAAGCAACTACACTAAAGTTAGAAAGTTTCGGTGTCGGAAAATTAAAGATTTGAGTAAGTGGGTACCGAGGTTGAAAAATCTGTGGCAGTAACGTACGCCAGCGGAGAGTAAGAGAAAATGCAGACTGCAAATAGAATGTCTTGCAGTAAGACTTGATCTCCACTGACAGTCTGACATGGCTCACTGCCAGAGATGCAAGAAGTCTGTAACCTGTAATGTGTGACAATTACTTAACAGAACTAGCTGTTATATTCATATGATGCTGCTGCTGCTGATGATGAAAATGATATGGAGATCGTGGTGTTGGTCTTGAGACCAAAATTTTGGTCTCAGTCTCACATTTTTGGTCTTGGACGGAAGTATGCCATTGTGTAGCGGATCTTGGTGTAGTACATCCTGTTCTGGTGTTAAACTTAAGCTTTTGTTGGCCGAACTGCTGATTCCACTTCGGTCCGTGCTTCAGTTTAGGTTAATGATGTCATTGTCATGTCTGGAATAGTGATTTGTACTAGGAATTGGGTACCCTGATGCAGTTCCAAAATTCATTACCCAGTTCTATGTCCAGGTAACTGGTACCTTTTTTTGCACCGATTACTGATGAAACCGATGAAAATCTCGCTACTTGCAGCTTTAGTGGCAAAATTCAGTACTGCAATGGAGGTTCAACTTCAGCCATTTTCGTTGACAAATCCTACATATTTTGTATCACAGACATTTTTTAGACTTTTTATATGAAATGCAGCGACAGCCATACTTTGTGTAATAATATTAGATAATTAGATGTGTATATGTGACTTCATTGTCGTTTTTCTTTAACTTCTTTTATATTTAAAACCGGGTACCTGGGTAATTGCAACCATGTACCCAATACCCAGTTTCTAAAACAAGTGATGCTGCAAATCACTAGTCAGGAATTGTCGTTCTTAGTCTGGATGTGGTTTTGAGTTTTTGGTCTTGATCTGCAGGGTTTTGTCTATGCGTTACTCTGTGATGAAGTTGATGATTTGATAGATTGGTGATGATGGTTTGTTGACAGAGGGTCCAAAGTGCCGTCACCACCTTCTGGTCACAAGTGGAAGGAAGTCCGACATGACAATACAGTGAGTGTCTGTCTGCACATTAAACGACTTAGGTATTGAATCTTTGCAAGAATTGCTGTGGCATAAGAATTCTACTGTTACCGCTGTCAAGATCATTGGATGCATTTGAGGAAATGCGTTATCTTTGTTAACTTTGTTTTTACACAACATCGGTGTAAATAGTGTAGTCAGCATACTGCCGGGATGCATTTGAGTGTTTGTCCATATGCCTTCTGGTGGAGGTGAATAATAGTCTAGTCAGGGAGCGCAGTATTGTGGAGGCTTTGGACTACATGTTGTAGGGAGCCTGGATTTATGCAGTTAGTTAACACTGATTTATGTGTCATTTCCTCATTAAGAATATCTTAAATTGGAAAGAGTCGATTGCTTTTACAGGCCCCTCATGCTGCTGTTCGATGGTTGCATCGTTTCTTGTCTTTTGCTTAACTCAGCCTTCTATTCCTCCAGGGTAGACAATATGACTAACAGTTTGAGTGCTTGAGGTTAGGGTGGGGGCGATTTAACCTGTGCAGGTGGTCCCACATCGTAGGTGACGCTGCGTAACTCTGAGATGGATTCTCGTGAAGAGCTATAGATAATATTTAACCTTATTGCCATCGTGCATGTCGCTGATTGCCGATGTCGTTGCAGGTGACATGGTTAGCGTCGTGGACCGAAAACGTGCAAGGTCAGACTAAGTACATCATGTTAAACGCCGCGTCCAAGCTGAAGGGAGAGAAGGACTGGATGAAGTACGAGACGGCGCGAAAACTGCACAAGCGTATCCGCAAGATCCGAGAAAATTACCGCGAGGATTGGAAGAGCAAGGAGATGAAGATCCGACAACGCGCAGTGGCACTGTACTTCATCGATAAGGTGAGCTCTGCGGCCTTCCTCAGCTTCCCCATTTTTCTGTCCATATTATTGTCCTTTTGATTAACTAACTTGTTAGCTAACTACCAGCTTACATAAACTAAAGGTGTAATTTCAGATGAATTTCTGAACATCTCCATCATGTAACTTACGAATTGACTGAAGCTGCATTGTGAGAACAGCTGTTATTGGACTATGCTGATCGCATGTTTATATAAACATGCGAGTCAGTCGTGAATAATGCCGAATATTGATGAGTGCAGGCCGAATGGCATATGCCAGTCTATCTCTGTCTGTGTCACTGTATGTGTGTTTCTGTCAGTATCTGTCCGTCCGTTTGTTTATAGTTGGCTCTGCGAGCTGGCAACGAGAAGGACGAGGACCAAGCGGACACGGTCGGTTGTTGTTCCCTGCGGGTGGAACACATAAAGCTGCACGAGGAGTACGACGGCCAGCAGTTTGTCGTGGAGTTTGATTTCCTCGGCAAAGACTCGATCCGCTACTACAACCGAGTTCAGGTCGAGAAACGTGTCTTCAAGAACCTGCAGCTCTTCATGGAGAACAAGCAGGATGGAGACGACCTTTTCGACCGGCTCAATGTAAGGACCGAGCTCAGGTGTTATTTCCCATCCTCGAGCTGACCTATACTGTGTCGGGCAGAACATTAAACCCTACTCGCTCACTCATTCGTGATGTAATTTACTCATCTCTATTCACCTTTGTGCTGCTATTTTTAGCACTCCTATTTCTAGCACTTTGTCTGCAGTGGTATAATGGGTTGTTAACTCCACAGGTGCACTCAAGTACACCGCAACAAATGCCAGTGTGGGCTGCACGACTGGGTCTTGATGATCATGGAACAGTTGTGTTAAAATGTTTTCTAGCATGTGTCAGGTTGCCAATGCCTGTATACAGAATTTCGTTAGAACTTGCTTGTATCTTTATGAGTGATTCATTCACACACAGTAAGTAAGTAAGGACATAACTTCTATCTTTGGTCAGCCATCTCTGTCTGTCTGTCTTGTGCAATTCGTGAGAGCTGTAGAATAGGTCATATTATTTATTGTTTGGGTGACCATCTCCAAAATGATTTATAATGTGTTGAGCAGCACATTAAACCCCCCACCCTTAATCATTGTCGGTTTTTCTCTTTGTTTGTCCATCTGTCTGCCATTCGTTTCTCTGTCTCTGTGTTTGTATCTGGCTGTGGCTATCTGTAGACAACAGTCTACAATAAGCAATCTCTAACTCTATGCCTGTGTGTCTGTAGACCGCTATTCTCAACAAGCACCTGCAATCTTTGATGGACGGTCTGACAGCGAAAGTTTTCCGTACGTACAACGCTTCACACACGCTGCAGCAACAGCTGGACAAGTTGGCATCTCAAGGTACCCACTATGTCTTCTTCTCTGTCTCAGACTGTCAGATTCTGTGTCCGTTTTTTTCTTATTCTGTAGCCTGACTGTGCCAATGTGTTTTTCATTTTCAGTGTTTTGCTGTGCAGCTGTCCCGTATAGTGTAGGCCATGTCATGTGTCCTGTCTGTTGTTTAACTTTCTATGTGTTTCATTGGGGCTCACAGTGAAACATAAAAAGCAGATAAGCTAAAATTGATGCTAGCATTTTCCTGGTGTGCTACTTTTAGCTTGAAGCGTCAAGGGTCTAGTCACTGGATGTCAAAAACCATTATCTAGCATGCATGTTTATGTATGTATGGGTGGCAGATCGCATAGTGGCCAGCTCGGGCACGTTGAAGGCTACAGTCCATCTGCAAATCATTGTTAAGCCTAACAAATTGACAAATTCATCCAAATGCAACCTTTGTATTCATTGTTATTGTTGATGTTTTCGGCAACCGCTGCTGCTTTCGCCAGAATGACTATCCTCCAGTGTGGACAGTCCAACTGTGGTGGACAGTAAGTAATCATAGATGTGTGGAAGTTGGTAAGATCTCTCATCTCGGTTCATTGACTTATCTTGTTCTTTCCTGATATGCATCGCTTCCCTGATCCAGCGGTCTATCCTGTTGCTTTTTTTGTTGATCACCTTGGCGCGATCCCAGTCTATGACGTGGTTCAAAGAGATGGCATGATCTGTGACAGCCGACTTGTTTTGCTCTGTTGCTGCGGATTTACTGGTGCTTCGTGTGTAAGACAGTCATTCCAACGAAGGCAGCAGCGGTTGCCGAAACGTCAACAATAACAATGAATACAAAGGTTGTATTTTGATGAATTTGTCAACTTACTAAGTTACCTTTCAACCTGTGAGTCTATTCAAAGACATTGTTAGGCCTAGTTTACGGTCAGCACCTTTAGCCCTTGACACGTGGAAAGACTGCATGAGTGTCAACACTAGGTAGTGTCATTTTTGGTTATTGTGCAAAAACCACTCTTACGCATTTAACATTAGCACATGTACTTATTAAGTACTAAACATAACTGTGCGTCTGTATGTATCCGATGTGTTATGGTATGATGAGCTATATTTTAGGAATTTTACATACATGCCATGCTCAGAACACATTTTTTCCAGTATATTTCTCTTGAAAATGTCCTGAAATTTTTGAAATTTTTTTTACGCCTCCACCAACTACAACGTGGTGGCCAGTGGCCAGAGGCATTATGTTTTCTGACTGTTCGTGCATTCGTCCGTGCGTGCTTGGACTTTGAATGCAAATATCTCTGGAAAGGATAGAGATATCGAAAAGCAGTAAACGGTGTTATCAACTGCGATCTCCCTCCCGTTGAACAAAAAAATTCATGAACTTTTGTCCACTAATGACGACGGTTAGTTGGCTAATGTTTATCCACCATCAAGCGTCACTGCACATTTTTTGACAGCGTTCGCAAGCCTTTATACAGTAGGTCTACTCAGTTGACGTTACAGTATAGTGATGCGATCACTTTTCTTATTTAATTTCTTTTCTAATTCATCAAACCGCCTTATTCTTTCTCGATCAATTAAACCCTGAGTCTTTCTGCAACACTAGGGTTTGGTCACTAATTTCATCGGGTTCCTTGTTAATTAGTAATTAATCAATTAATAACACTTTCTCTGTTTAAAAGTTATTTCACTGCAAACGTTTGCAGCGATGCTTATTAGATGCGACAAATCATGTCGCATTTTTGTAGTGTGTGACCAGTCACTAGTGGCACGGTCCAGTTATTGCTTGGCTAAAAATAGATTCTTCGTGATTTCCACTTTTCCGCATACGCTATCTCTGCGATAGCTAGCTTTTGGCGGAGACATAAGTCGACGGAGTCGTAATGACCATCTAGTGTTCTGAACATTTTTTCTTGTTTATGTCTAACTACTTCTATATAATGTCTGTTTGTCTGTGTGTGTTTGTGCAGAAGATGAAGATTTCCGTGAGTATTACGCATACTCTTATGTATTTATTGTAGTCATTGAGAAAGCAACAACTCTTCAAAAACGTGTTTTAGGCCATTTTTTACCAGTTTGAATGAAATTTGGCACATGACTAAAGGTCACTAGATGACACATGACTGTATGCCATATTACCCAATTGAAGGTCAAGGCCACAAGACCTTCATATTTAGAAATTCACTTTTTTCAGTCTAGCTCCATTATTTATAGTGTAAATAATAGCACAATATTTACATTTGTTAGGGCTGGACTTTTTAAAAATTTTTGGAGTTTTGTGTCACATGACTTGGATGAAAAAAATTTTGCAGTGTTAAGAGCCGACTACCGTCAGTTCCAAATGTGGGTATTGCTGTTGCTAATACACTGTGTCTAATAAACAGTAAAAATTGTTTTAGGCATGACTTTGTCAAATTTCCACCAACTTTGATAATTTTTGGCATAAAGATGGCCAAGATGACATTATGTATGGTACACTCATTTACAATCTCACCTAATTTATTTCAACGCTCTACCGTATGAAACACATATGCTTCAAATTGTTACATTTTACGTGGCGATTATTTGTATCAGATGGCTTACCTTTGCATCATCAACTCGACAAGAGAGTGCGATGTGGTTTAATAATTTTGAGGTATGAAATATTTTATGTTGAAAACAGCAGACAACAGATGAGCAGAAAACTGAGCAGACAAATGAGCTTGAAACATGTTGAATCGATGAGTGAATGCATTTGATCAGTTGATCGTTGATTTTGCTATTAGCAATTGGTGTTGCATCTAAGCCATTGCGTTCTTGTATGCAGAGCACACTTTGGCATAAATTTTAATTTGCAAGCGAGTTGTTATACAAAGTGATAATTCTGTTAAATAAATTACGTTTCAGTGTATTTTGTGCTTAATTAACTCATTACAGCATTTACTTGAGACAAAAACTGAGCATTATGCAACAATTTGGAGCATCTAAGAGCATGTGGTAGTGCACTGACATAAGTTAGGCAAGGTGGAAAATTATTAAAGTTAGTAAAAATTTGACAAAGTTATAACAAAAACAATTTTGACTGTTTTTTTTCTGACACGGTGCAGTAGTAGTAGCAGGAGTAGTAAAGTATTTTATATGCTGCAGATTCGTTTATTTATTTTGTGTATACTGTATAATGTAACATTTACGGCTACTGCTGGTTCAGAAGTGGTTTTTCTGATCCACCCAGTGTCCTGTGTGTGTTTAGCGACCCAGCCCGTGGCGGCTAAGCTGCTGGCCTACAACCGTGCCAATCGGACAGTCGCTGTGCTGTGTAATCACCAGCGCGCTGTGCCTAAGAACTTTGGACAACAGATGGAAAACCTTCAGGCCAAGGTCTGTGTAATTTGCCTCTCATTAGTGTATCATTATCATCTTATTATCATGCTTGCAAAGTGGTAACAGTCAACTTTTTTCACTTTTTTAAACTCTTTTTAGATTCGTGGTTTCTGCCATAGTTTTCGTGTGTTCGTGTGTTGCGAGCCATTGTTGTAGCCGATCCACAGTTAACGGTTACCACACGAACTCTGATACCAGTGGCAACACATCAGACTGTTTCAAACAAGCTCTGAAGATGTTCCGGTTTCAGTGAGTAGTGTATTGTTACAGATGACAGCATCTCTGAGGAACAGTTCTGATGGGAGAGCTGAGGGGGGAGTGAGAAGGGGTATAGCGGAGTCTACTATGCTAACATTAATTTGTCTGTGTTTGTGTGTGCATCTGCATGTCTTCCTGTAGTTTCACTGATGTATAGATTGTAGACAATATTATTGTCTAATACTGTGCTGTCCAACCCGCGGGCCACATGCGAGGGGATTCTATGTGGCTCGCCATCGTCCCACACAAATAGTAGTTTTGGTCTGGTGATTAGTCAGATGACATCAACTTGCAAAATTCAACAATGTTTGATGGTCTTTTGCGTTTCCAAATTTCAGAAAAATGAGTGAATTTGCAGTTTCCATTGAACATTCGGAAGCAAAAAGTGTTTCAGCTTCAGGGGGGCTTTGCCCCCCGGCCCCCCGACAGCACTGGTCTGATATGTCAAGGCCAGAAACTTTTGGGACGACCTTTGTATTGTTTTACTGTCAAGGTTAAACTTTGTGTTTCATTAATGTAAATCTCAAACTTTTTCTTCCATTATTATGCGTATGTGCAATTTTGCAGGACGTTAAACCCTACTCACTCACTCACTGACTGTTTGTGTCGGGTGCTCGCTGTACTGCGGCAGGGACATTGCGGCATCTGTTTGTAATAACGCTGTATCGCTCATCAACAAACTCACCAACGACAAGCGATCTACCATTTCGACAGCGCAGTCCATGTCTGTATATCTCTGTATGTCTGACTGTATCCGTCTAAATCGATGCCATTTTTTGTCTGTATGTCCGTTTCTGTGCCTGTGTAGATTGATGCTAAGAAGGAACAGTTGCACGGAGTGAAGAAGGAGTTCAAAGCTGCCAAGTCGGACTACAAAGCAAACAAGTCGATCGCCACCAAAAAGTATCTCTAACTTTCTGTCTTTCTCTCTCTGCCTCCTATCTTTCTATCTTCCTCTGTCTTCTTTGTCTGTCTGTCTATAACTCGAGAGATTATTACACTGTGTCTCAAAGAAACATCCCCAACATTTTCTTACGTAAATTTAATAACGATCAGCAGATTTTAATAATCTTTGGCACGAATATTTCTGAGACAACTGGCCATCAAATGACCATTCATTTTCCCACCTCACTTAATATCTGTTTCTGCACTACCTAGAGAAAACAAAACCAACAAAATATTACTTTTTTTATCCAATGCGGTGTGATTACTTAATCGTCATAACACATAAAAACACATTTTATTCACATTTCTGATTTTTTTGGCTGACATTTTATCCAGTTGTTTATTTTTCAACTGACTACAGTAAAATTGCTTGAAATGCCGGCCCATTGTGCCAACATATGCATGGAGATGCTTTCTGTATTCATTGACAGCAGTATCGACAATGTTCTGCGTTAGACCAGTCGCTTCTTGAGTTCATAAACATTCCTGAACGTTATCTTGTAGAGACACTGCTGCATGACAGCCAAATTTTGTAATAGACCGGCTGTCCGGGCCGACAGATTTGGATAGATAAAATTTATTGACGTTTTTTTCATTTATTTCAACACATATCATGCTTGGTCTGCTTTCCCCAGGTAGTGCAGAAGCAGACATTAGTGTGGTGGGAACTTAAACAATGATTTAATAGCCAGTTGTATTAGAAGTATTTTTGACAAAAATTATTAAAATCTGCCGGTCTTTCTTCGAGTTACAGTCGATTAAGTCAGAGATGTTTTTTCAGGTTTTCTGTGTATTTCAAGGTGTATTTTGCTTCATCTGCTTTCCATAGGTAGTGCAGAAGTGGACAGTGGGTGAGGTGGGGAAGTGAATGGTCATTTGATGGCAAGTTGTCCGGAATATTAGTACCAAAAATTATCAAAATCTGATAACTGGTTTTCAAGTGACAATCGAAAATGTCGGGGATGTTTTTTTGAAACACAGTGTAGAAACAACTTGTCTCAATGCAAGATTTATTTATTCAGAGCTGTGAAAATTAATGATTGATCTGTAGATATTTTAAAATTCAATATGGTTTGTGAAAGTTGAATCACTAAGAAAGCATTCTGATGTATATGTCTCTGGATCTTCTGATTTGTGTGAACGACTCTAGCTAAGCTAGATGATACATTATCGATGAAAATTGATAACCTTGTTTCTTGAGAACCTATAGTAAATTTCCCAGTGTGTCTAGAAGACTGGATGAATAGCACTTACTAATAGTATCTTGTTGCATTTGTGATACCTGTTAGCTGAGTAACTGGTAATGATTTACGGTGAAAATGTACGCTTTTCTGGACAGTGATCGCAGTTTACTTTTAATCAAAATTAATTCCTAATTTTTAATCATTGCCACCTCTGAATGTAATACAAAAATGTCAGTTATAGGGCATCATAGGCGATTTAGTGCAAGGCTACTTTATGCAGTAAATAAGCCAGTTTTCCGCACTGCCTGGCTGTTTCTGTTTTTGTATATATATATCTCTGTTTGTCTATCTCTTTCTCCTTGTATCTATAATATTCTCTATGTATCTGTGTGTGACTGTTAAGTGTGATGGCGAAGAAACAGAAGGCCGTCGAAAGAGTCACCGAACAGCTTGATAAACTTCTTTTGCAACAAACCGACAAGGTCTGTCGATAGTTTTAATTTCTCACAATGTTGTTATGGTTAGCGGTAAATCTTCTTCAGCAAACTGTGAGACTTACATGTAAAGCATGTAGACAGCGTATGAAGCATATGCGAAGTCTCTGTGTGGCACTTTTTTGATAAATGTTGACCTGACCTGATTTTTTTTTACTTTTTTTAGCACACTGTTTAGTCTGCTTTCATATAATAATAGGCATTGTCATTGTCATCATTTATTTCTCAGAACACACAGTTTCAGTGTAAGTACTTATACAGTACACATTTGCAGAGTGAAGCTGCTGAAAGCTGGGCATTTGTTTCTGGAGCATTATGTAGTTTTATTTTATATTGATGATGTAGTGGTTAACACGTTAGTCCTCAGTGCATTATTTACTCTGTAACACCGAGCTCGGTTAGTATGTGGATGGGTGACTGTCTGCAGGCATTGTTATGTGTATGTATGTGCATTTTGCCTAGAAAGGCCGTCCCTGAAATGACCTATACTGTGTCGGGTGGGACGTTAAACTCTACACACTCATTCTGCTGGTGGGTAAACCATCGTTGTTCGTAAGCAGCCACCCAAGTTGACTCGGCGTTCTACCCTTGGTGGAATGACAAAGTCGGTGTCAGCTTTCAGGCCGAATACTTAGTATTAGCTGGCAGTAGGGAACATAGACGCACTCGAGTTGTCCACCTTGATTCAAAGGTTGGCAGCCACCTGGCGCTGTGCTGTGTTTATCGGATGAATTGGATGGACTCTTGCAGTGCTAACAGCGCCATAAACATTGTCATCTATTATAGCTGATGGTGATAACAAAATTTAATATGTGTAAGAATTCCTGCTAGTGATGATGACGGTGGTTAACTGGTTAAAGTTAGAATGATAACAATCCAGCTAGCCAGTCAGTGTCCAGTGTATCGCTGTTGATAGGATGAAAACAAGGAGATTGCTCTTGGCACATCCAAACTGAACTACCTCGACCCAAGGATCACCGTAGCTTGGTGTGTACTACTGCCATTTCATATAAATGTCTTTATGTCTGTCTGTCATTTGTGTGTATGTTTCTGTGTCTGTCAAAACACGTTCAGGCAGCGCCTTGAGTCGTGACAAATCGGGTGCATATAAGACAAAAATTCTACTTTGTGCACCATTGGAAAAAATACATATCTGTATGCCGTTCTTAGTTTTTGGCATTCGGCAGTGATGCAGAATTTAATTAAAGTTGTGAATAAAATTTCAACCTTGGCGACAACCACAGATAGAGACGGAGAGACAGAAACTAATGATTTGCATATATGATTTCTTTATCTGTTGCTGCAGTAAAATAGTGTTGATTTTACACACTGGTTTTGTTGGTGTAATCAGTTACTATTAACATTGTTGTGGTGTGAAATGGTCTCTTGTGTGGTGGTGTGCCGTTAATGATTAACAGGTTGTCCATGGCTCCTAATAGTTACAGAGCATCACCTGCCGTGTGAGATCACACAGCCGCCTAACACAGATAAAGTGGTAAATGTGCCCCACCTTAACCTCAGCCAAGCAGGCCAGTACTTGATTTACTTATCCTGGAAGGATGAAAGGCTGAGTTGACCTTGGTGATGATTTGCCTGTTCGCAGACAGCCACCCCTATGTGATAATCATTTTACCAAGCGTCAAACCCGCAACCTCTGGTCGTGTGCCCAACGTCCAAATCGTTACACCACCGAGCCACATAAATTAAGAAGCTACTCAAGTCATTCATTCATTTCTCCACTGCGTGTAGGTGTAAGAAGTGGTCCGTGCCAGTAGAAAAGGTCTACAACAAGACGCAGCGTGACAAGTTTGCCTGGGCAATTGACATGGCCGACCAGGACTACGTCTTCTAGCTCAACGTTACACCAGCGTGTCGGTGTCTGCTGTCGGTGTCTGCTTATAGCAGACTCGCTGACTGATGTCTTATGCCTGTTACTAGATGAGTATTTATATGCTGACATGCCAAAGTTAGGACAGAAGAATAGGTTTATGTGTAATTTTTTATGATTGATGAAGTTTTTTATTTCTCTGTACTCTTTTTTTTATCACAAAGTGTTTGATGTGCCATTAACAAGCTACTCACTCTTGCATACTTCTTTTATATTATTTGCAGCAATTGCAAAAGCATTGGCTGTTAAGAAAATTTCCTCACCTTTTGTAGTCTCTCTTTTTCCCTTCCCATTCACAAAGCCTTGCTACCTGGTCTAGCGAAGTTCTGCCAACAGTGTTCAGCATTCAGCCCCAACCGTCACTGCGCTTTTATATATTTTATGCTCAGAAATTGCTAAAAGTCAGTTTTTGATTGTACTTATGAAAAAATGAAATTTAGCTAGAATGTGTGAGAATATTTTCATAGGTGGAAAAGCACGAGTTAGCTCATTATGTGCGAGACTTGTAGAAGATGCGTGAGAGCCTTGGCATGTCCGAAGTGAATATTACAATGTTACACTATGTACAACATTTATGTGTGTATGTGGATACAGAAGTCCGTGTGATATATGTGCATGTGAGAGAGAAGTTATCTGATAGTGATTTTGTTATGTTATGGCTGACTGGTTGACTGTTAAGTGACGTTGTTAATGTTTCACACTACGACAGACATTCTGATCTGTGTTAGATAGCTCTGTCCGTCTAGCTATCTATGTCTGTTTGTATCTGTCATAATGTTATGCAGCGATACGTGTAACAACATCTCGTCACCATCTGTCTTTGTCTTTGTCTTTCTGCTCGTCTTGTCTGTTGGTCTGCGTGTGAGTTAATATGCCTTCAGGGATGGTGGAAAGGTTTAAAGTGCTGTGGCATCAAAAGGAAAGGAATGCAGCCTAGAATCAAATGCCCAGTGCGTCAGGACATTTCATCCCCTGTAGATGAAGCATTTTTCTCACTTTGCAAACACAAAAAAAATAATAGGCGGTTGCCCTGGTAGCAACTGTTGGTCAAGGGTAAATTTCAATGACACTGTCAGATTGCAGGGTCCTGAAGTAAAGCAGTTTCCTTGTTTGCTGCCAGAGTAATCCGAAATTTTTATGTAAAACATGGATTCTGAACTATTGAGGTAATTGTACGGTCTTAGCAAAGATGTGTTACCACAAGTCAAAAGCCATGTTGGTCACAGCGTCACTGAAACTGGTGTGGTCGGGCCATAGCCATTGTGGCTATTGCTGTACTGCCACCCATGCCTGCCTTGCTAGTTGTGTCGACCCCTTACCTCATGATGTAGATCTGACTTCAGTTATTCTGTGTCTTGTCATTATGCAGTGAAGTCGCAAATGACTGTTTGATGCCTGCTGTGTTATTTTTTAAACGAAAGCTATTACTACTGTCATTATTATATCCTCTACTGAATAAGGAGGTTGTTTTTTATGTGTCCATTCATTTGCTTCAGTGACATATTACTGTAAATGCTGTGGGTGGATTTTGAAGTATGTTCATTTCTTTATGGGTTGAAATCTGTAATGCATCTTCACTTGATAGCATTGCGGAATTATTATTATTCACTAGATGGCACCAGTGTAGTGAAAACGATATGTCAGTGGAGGTTTTTGCTGTCTGAGTACTTCTAATTGTTATTTATTATGATTTAGGTATAAATTTAACGTGATTGGGTGCGGCGATTGCATGTTTTTATGATGTATATTAGTGCTGTGATGAATTAGATGAAAATGCGATTGATCATACAGACCGGACGTGGCTGCAGTCTGTGTTGTTAGAAGTTTGTGAAATTGTTCACAAGTCAATAAAGCTGTAAGATACATGGCTACCGCTACAAGTGTTCAAGTGCGTATTCTGCACTATTGAATGAGTGACATTGCACCTGTGTATTATACGGCATTAAAGTATCTGTTGATTTGATTGTTTGCATGCAAGTGAGCTATGGCGTATGCTTAATCCGTGAGAATGATGCATTTCGTCAACTGTATAGGCTATGAACATGAATTACGTTACATTCATGCACGCTATGATATTTATGTACTGGGTGGTGCATATGTCTTGTACATCTGTGTAGTGGTTATGATAAAGCCGTGCATTTTTATATAATCATTTGTCATTTCTTAGGACTGGATTCCATTTCTCAGAATCTCACGTGCTCCAAACTTGAGTTATTTCTTGCTCGTTTGGCTCTAGGCATTCCGCCCGACTGGTACTGCTACATGTAATTATTGTAATGTGACCTTGCAGTCTTTTTATTTGGACTTTGTCATATGATGGACTGTGTCACATGCCAAGGTCAACTAAGCCTGGCCATCCCTCTGTGGTTAAGCATAATAAGTACTAGCAAAAGTTGGGATTGACGTAAACAGGAGCAGCGTCTGACGCACTAGCTCCATATCCATGGTCTGGCAGTGTAAACTGGTGTCTGTCACAAAACTGTCACAAAATTCAATTGTTATTATTTTTATTCTATTTTTGAAACCATAGCTAGTACGCAGAAATGTAGTAGCCTACTCTAGGCAAATAGACCATATAAGTTGTCATTAAGTCAGTCAAGTTAAGCATTAGTCAACACAAAAACAAACAGATATATATATATATATATATATATATTTAAAAACACGCACAAAGTGTGACGAAATCAGTTTTGCCAAGTAGGCTAGGCCTGCAGTTAACAGCGCAAACCGCAGAACCGTAAGGTACGATGTATTGAGTACGAGGTGGGTGCTGTGGTTATACGGTATAGCTATTGCCTGTGTTAGTAAACTTTATCAACAATGCTGACAATCAAACGAGTAATTTCTCAACAGTAATCAGGAGCTATGTCTGAGTGTTTGTGTTCTGTAAAACGTACGGAAATGTGTACAAAAATAGGACGATAAAAAATTGACATTAAAATATAACCGACGGTATAACCTACGACATTGACAAAGTCCAAAAAAAATTCCTGTGCGTCTTGTTGTAGGTAGTGAAAAACTAAGGATGAGGCGTTTGTTTTAATTCTTATTTTCACATCGTCACATGTTATGTAAATACATGTAATAAATACTACACGGCGACTAATTGAAAACAAGTTGACACACTAATTACTAGCACTCATGTAAACTAAAATATAGCCTAAAGATAGTGCAGCATAACACATTAGATGCAAACAGCCTTTTCCAGTAAAATTTAACAACAAATTCATAACTGTAGCCTAAAAATATCTTAAATGTTCAATAAAAATTTTAGGGACGCTATTTTTTCAGAAACGTACGACAACCAGAAGTAGATGTTTTTTTAGCCTTTTTAGGCCCAATCGAATAAAGGCGACACCGTCGTTGCGGTTATAGGCAGCAGCATTTAGCCAGGAATTTGTCTTGGAAAGAGTGCAGTCATAAGGCCCGAGGAACCGAACTTCAAGGCTAAAGGACGAGAACGGGAAACGAGTTCTTGGGGAATGGGCAACGAGCCAACAAGATGTGTGGTTTGGGGAGCGCTGTAAGCTCCTCCACCGGGGTTCAACACGAAGCCTTGGCGCAGAGTTCAGAAAACACGTATAGGGTCTGAAGAATGTTTTAGTTTTTGCACGCACAGCTGCATACGTAGTTACTGCTAGACATTCATCTTGAGCGGGAAGGTGTACACCTGCACCCGGTGCACCCTTACGGCTGCCTCCTACACCACTGGTTCCAGGTAGGTTGTTTCTAGCTGATCGTAGACCGGTGCACGCGTTTGCAACGTATCAGCGTTCAGTGCTTCGTAAGGACTGTCTACGGACCTGACGACTGCAGGTGATAAACTACTACTAACATTGTAGTAGTCGTGCTCCCGTTCAGCCGCCGGTGTCCTAGTAACTGTTGTAGTTGTCGTTTTCGGTATGCCCAGGTGTATTTGCTCATAATCAGGTCTTTGTCTGTTCACATCCTGCAGCTGTGCGTAAGTCGTTGGCGGCGGATTGTTGTCTGGCGCTGATAAACATACAACAAGCACGCCGAGATAAAGGCCCAGTGCCGACATAACAAGCGGTCATCCGCACAGCATTGCACAACATGAACCTTTTGAAATAGTAATGTTCGCACCAATTTCGGTTTTATTGTCGAGTTAGTTAGTAGCCCGTACTGGACAGACAGACAAAGAAAAACAGACGCGCAAAGCACGTAATGTGGCCACATATCGACGGGCGGAGGTTGGCACTCTCCGAATGCATTTGATTTCATTATGTTTTCATTTAGCTCTCTACTGTGCCAGTGTGCCTAGAACGTTAGATTAGCTTTCTTGAGATTTGGGTCAAGCAGTTTAGCTGCAGAACGAACTGAAATGGGCAGCGTAGGCTACATTGAACGACACCGTGCACATTGCATGGTCGAAAAAAACTGTATGCAATAAAAATTTATACGCTTCAATTTCTGTGGGAGCCTATTTTTAAAGTTTTAGTTTTGATCTTGACTTCGGACTTCTGAATCATAGGACGGTCAAAATAACGTCAAAATTACAAAATGGGCGGCGCCAGAAAGGGGGGACAGCTGCCCTCGTGGCCTTGTCCTTGCCACCCCCTGGCTGTCCCCCAGGAGAAATTATGATGATGATAATGTACTCTCTGGTAACCATACACAATCACAATTACACATACCAAAATGTGACTTAATAAACGTCATTTTGCAAGGCAACACAAATATCTGCGATTGTTTTGTATTTTCAAATATTAAAAACAGGCAACTTGTAGTTTTCATTAAACCTTTAAAAGGTAAAAGTGTTTAGCCCTTTGACCCCCTGATTAGGGGCTCTGCCCCTAGATGCCACTCCATCTTTTTGATGAACACAACAACTGAATAACGTCCACATTTGTCTAACACAAAGAAAAAAATATTGCCCCCTGTGCCCTGGTCCTTGCTCCTCCCATATGTCCCTAGCTTTACATTCCTAGCGCCGCCCATGAATTACAATCGACAGCACGAATCTGCTGCACCAGCTGTTACTACGTAGCCAGGACCTGCGGTTATTTTAGGCCTACAATTTCATTATCGCATTAGCCTACAGTAAGCCTAGTTATTGAAGAACTTGAAAACTCACGTTTCTGGCAGCATTTGTGGTACCATGGACGACAAGCACAACAGCAACAGACGAGTATAATGATCAATATTATCAGTGCGCCTCCAAGGCCAAGTGCGAGGCCAAGTATTAGTGGCAGATCGTCGCCTCCTGCAATTTACATTTTCATATCATAAAGCTGCAAGTACTGATAAGTCGACTTACCAGCAGCGTGTGTGAAATTCAAATTTGTGGGGAAACGTCATTTGCTTTTTACCTGTTCCTCCTCAAAATCCCATTCTTTCACGCATGACAGGCATCCCTTCCCCCTTGTCCCAAGTCAGACCGACATGCTACGGTACAGCAAGTAACAGGCTACGAGTAGGCCTACCGTACTTGCATTGTTCAATAGGCCTCTATGCTAAATAATGTATGAAATGAATACTTTGGTTCGTCAGAACGACACACTTAGAAAAGGTCAGGTCGCTCGAGGGAAAGAGAGTAGGCCTATGGGCTTAGATTACGGCGGTCTCTGACCATGAAATGAAATGTTAAACCACTGTCAGTGTTAAGGGAACTTATGCACTCCATACACTGTGGTTTAACAAACTTGTACTCCACGCTATCGAAGAGTCGGTCGTATTGCAGCTTACACTGTCGGTCGTTTGGTCATGCTTGAATGCACCCGTTGGTTATTGACGCGTTATACCACTGAAGAGTGCAGACATAGTGCTAGAGATAAGCAGTGGGAGTGTGATATGGAATAAGTTATTAAACTACTGTCTGTAGTGTGTAGACTCGTTTAACACTCACTTACCCCACTCCAGACCTTGGTGTAACCTTAAACAGTTTATAACATAGACCCGGTTGCTAGCTGAAAAAGCCGACATTGATTCCAGCAGACAAAAACAGCAGCAGAAAACCTTACTTGTAGTGGGACTTGATGAACTGACGGTAGCAGTAGATGACGTTGGTTTTACAGTTGTTGTCAGTACAACGTCAGTTGCTATAATGATATAAAACACAGAAACTGAACTGTGAGTCATGATATTTTCAGCCAACTTTCACACGGTAGTGCAGCGCCGCATTCAAAGTGTGGCGGAAATTACACGATTTTTTGGCATCGTGAATTTCGTGCTGAATTTAACAGATGATTAATTACGCGCGAGAATATAGCTACAGCGCGTATTAGCTACGGTAATTCTGGCCATCCGTCTGTCTGTTCGTCCGTCACGACCCGGTACCAATTCAAGACCAGGTGAGATAGAAAGTTCGGGTTTTCACCGTATGATAGTCCAGAGTCTATAGTATTTCGTGACAATATTTCATGACGCTGGGTAAAAGGGATCCCCACAAACAAGGGGGCGAAAGAGAAGCATCCCCTTAAAAACGTTATTTTACCGCTATTGGCTCGTCGAAGGTGAAAATGGTTGCAGATAGACACAGATATGCTGCTTATCACAACAAGGACTGGCGACGAGATTCTTAGAAATGTCAACATCGATGACCTTTAATGACTTTGAACCCCCAAAATAAGGAGTTTTAGTGAATATTTCGCGATTTCCGGCTGCGACACGCATTTAAATAGTGAAGTGCGCCAAAATGACTGGAAATAAACCAAAACAACCGGCGTATGTAATTTTCAGCATTGTATGTAGATTTTAGCACTCCAAGTCCTAACCCTCTAGGTTTTCTCGAGGGTTGCGCAAGCGGGTATCAAAGTGGGGTACCCTTCTAAAAAGTGGTTATTTATCCATTGTTGGCTTGTCTAGCGTGAAAATAGTTGCAGATAGGCACAGACATGCTGCTTATCATAACAAGCACTGGCGACGAGCTTTTGAGGAATGTCAACATCTATGACCTTAACGACCTTGAGCCCTAAAAATATTGGTTTTTTAATGACTTTTTGGCAATTTTTGGCTGCAAAAAAGTAAATTGCAACGAAATGAATGGAGATAGACCAAGACAGCCTGCGAACAGGAACTGCTATAGGCTCTCGCACGTCTCATAGGCATTATAGCTCAAATTTCTTGTTCTGAAAATTAGAAGCTATTTGGCAAAGATATGAACACAAGCAATTTGAGAAAAGCTCACGCGACGCGCGATAGCAGCGGTCCTGCCACATTGGCAGTCAGTATAGGCCTACAGCAATAAGATATTAATGCATCTTGAAAGAGTACTTAAATCTGAGACTTTCGTACGGAAAACTTCTTAAATTTAAGAGATCGAAAATTGAATTCTTAAAAATGTACGTTCTGTGCCAAAATGTCATACGCAGGTTATCCAGGTCCATTTTTAGCCATTTCGGCGCAATTCACTCTTAAAATGTGTGTCGTAGCTAGAAATCGCCAAAAAATTCACTTAAACCCCTATTTTGAAAGTTCAAGGTCATTTGAGGTCATCGACGTTGACACCAGTAAAACGCTCGTCACTATTGCTTGTTATGATAAGCAGCATGTCTGTGCCTATCTTCAACCGCTTTCACGCTACACGAGCTAATTGCGGTAAAATAACCACTTTTTAGGGAGGTAGTTGTCTTTGACGCCTGGGTGCGACAGCCTCGTTGAACCTAGGGGATCGGGACTTGAATTGCTAAAATCTGCGTTTAATGCTAAAAATTTCTTACGCAGGTTGTCTTGGTCTATCTCCAGTCGTTTCGTCGCAATTCAGTGTTAAAGTATGCATTGCATCCAAAAATTGCGAAAAATTCACTACAGATTTTTTTGAGGGGTTCGGGGTTGTTCAAGGTCATCGATGTTACAATAAGCAGCATGTCTGTTCCTATCTGCAACCGTTTTTCTCGGTACACGAGCCAATAGCGGTAAAATATCCACTTTTTACGCGGGTAGGCCTCCTTGAACATAGGGGGTCGGGACTTGGACTGCTAAAATTTACGTTTAATACTGAAAATTTCACACACAGGTTGTCATGGTCTATCTCCAGCCATTTCGTCGCAATTCAGTGTTAAAATGTGCGTTGGATGCTGAATCACCACGTCCAGCGCCTGAACACAGTAGGCCTACAACTATTGGCTGTCTGTGCGAAGCCTATAATAGACACCCTTATTTCTGCTCAGATGCAGATTCTGATCGCAAATATCTGCGGAACGGATTGAGATAAAAACAATCGGAAAACGGCATTATTACTCACGACTCCTCCCGCGTTCGGCAAAAAAATCTGGTGAACTTTGGTCCACTAAAAGCTCATCATCATCATCATCATCATCGACAACCGTGGGCTCAATGCCCGTTGGTGTCTGACGCCATTCTTACTATCGCTGCCCACCGCTGCCTATCTAGGGCAGCGTGGCTTAACTCCTGCAGGGTTGTCCCACA
>Ga0209367_1000749_pt1 | contig 35602 bp, 27 predicted proteins | sample WorMetLIZISLAND2_FD_187412 | JGI IMG/M metagenome (GOLD analysis project Ga0209367, IMG submission 187412) | Marine gutless worms symbiont microbial communities from Max Planck institute for Marine Microbiology, Germany - Olavius geniculatus... ... | reverse complement strand
CATAAGTAGTCGACGTAATCAATTACTGTTTGTACGTTTGTAAAAATATTTAAGAAAAAAACCAAAAATTTGGCGCACAAGGTGAGGCGGCGTCAGCAAATAAAATTCGATTTGGGCAACAGCCCGTTTTAATTTGAGATTCAAATGTACCGGGTTCAAGGTTCAGGGTTAGATCGGAAGATGGCTTTATCATTATTCCAGCTTCTTCATTTTTTAAGGCTCCATCTGCAAATCCTTCGGTAAGATCTTATTGATCCTTGGTCTTTTAACCTTTGAACCTTTGAAACTTGAACCTTTTAACTGCCATTACTTAATGTTTCACGTGAAACATCAGCTATTTTCCAATGCAAAATTGACTAAATATCTGATCCAGCACATCCACTTTAACCGTCGCACCCAGAATTTGTCCCAGCGCGTCGATTGAATCCTGCAGCTGAATCGCAATCAGTTCCAAGGGGGTGCCGTTGTTCAATTCATGCCGGATAGCCAGAACATTTTCAAGGCTTTGGTCCAAAAGCATTTTTTGCCTGAGATTGGGCACGATTCCGGTATCGAATTCAACCGGATTTTCGCCGAAAGCGGTGGTGGCAATCATCTCTTTTAATATACCCATTCCGCGATCGTATAGTGCCGAAACGCGCACGGAATTGCAGGTGTCCCAATTAGCCGGAAGCTCAATTTCATCCTGATCGTCCACCAGGTCGATTTTATTGATCACGATGACTATGGGCTTAGACCGAAACCGCTCAAAAATATTTTGGTCCGCTTCTTTCACCGCACGGTTCGCTTCAACCATTAATAGAACGAGATCAGCACTGTTGACATTTTCAATCGTCTTTTCCATGCCCATGATTTCGATGGGATCGTCGGTCTGGTGCAGTCCGGCAGTATCTACGATAACTATGGGAAACCCCTTGATGTTGAATGCTTCTTCGATAGTATCCCGAGTCGTCCCGGGCACCGGGGTAACGATCACCCGCTCTTTCTTAACCAGGCAATTGAGCAGGCTCGACTTACCCACATTCGGCCGACCGACCACGGCAACCCTTAACCCATCGCGTAAAACATTTCCGTCTGCATGCTGCTGAATCAAGCCTTCCAGCGGGGTAATTATCCCGTCCTCAATTTCCAGGCCAACCGTTTCGGGATCTATGATTTCACCAACCTCGTCCGGAAAGTCAATTCCAGCTTCTGTGCGTGTTAAAAGATCCACCAGGCGTTGACGGATGTCGCTAACAGGTTTGCTCAGGGTTCCATGGGCCTGGGCGGCTGCCATCAGCAGGGATTTGTCCGTACGGGCATTAATGATATCAATAACAGCTTCAGCCTGGGTTAAATCAATACGCCCGTTGAGAAAAGCGCGTTTGGTGAACTCGCCGGGTTCAGCCAGCCGCGCACCCTGCCGCAAAACCAACTCAAGAATCTCATTGACAGCGATTTGCCCGCCATGGGCGTTGATTTCGACGACGTCCTCCCGGGTATAGGATCGCGGTTCTTTCATAACCGCCAGCAATACTTCATCTAAAGTACACCCGCTGCCGGGATCAACGATACCGCCATAATAAAGCCGATGGGATTCGAATTCATCCGGCATCATCTTATCTACAGTCGGGGGCCGCCCGGTATTATTGAAGGCGTGGGATGAAGCGGGGGAGAATATGGTCGCAGCGATTGAAAGGGCCTTGGATCCGGAAATTTTGATGATTCCGATTCCACCCCGGCCGTTCGGTGTAGCAATGGCCGCAATAGTGGAATTTTCCATTTTCTTAAATAATTCGCCCGGAAAATTTTTCTCCCGGGGGTTAGGAAGTTAGTTGAAACCAGCGGTAAAATAGATCGAACCGCCGGCGTATTCTTTGTTTTACGTACCTATAAACAACAATAAGGCAATTTTAAGATTGCAAGAAGTTATTGAAAAGTCTCGATCTTAGAACATCAAACCTTCAGTCAATACTCCAACACTCCAATACTCGGAAATTAATAAAAAATTTAAAGAACCATTTTTTTTCGCATTGATTTGCCATTATTCGTTTATTTCGCCGACTGATGGCGCTGCGGTCGTTGTGACCGGTTTTTCCTGGGAAAAATAACCACTTTTCGCAGATAACCCTCTCCCCTGCTTTTCGTGCGAACCCCGGGATCACCTTTCAAGGCCAGATGCACAATTCTTCGATCATAAGCGCTCATTTGCCCGAGGGTAATCGCCTTGCTGATCCGTTTGGATTTATCTGCCAATTGCATGGCAAGTTTTTCCAGATTGGCTTTTCTGGTTTCAAGGTATCCTTCGACATCCACGTGCACCCGAATCCTTGGGTCGTGTTTGGTATTATGTTGTTTATTGACAATTTTCTCTACTAGAGACTGCATCGCTTCAAGGGTTTGCCCCTTTTTGCCGATAAGCAGTCCGGCGTTGCCACCGGCCACTTTTAAAAATATCTGTTCGGAATCCCCTTCGGCTGTGATTTTCGCATCCTCGGTAATGGCATCGACGAAACGCTGTAAGACCGCCCGACCCAATTCCAGCGGGTTATCCGATATTGAATGAAGCGCTTGTTCTTGTGAGCGATCGCTATCGCCATGGGGGATGTAATCTTCCGGCCTCTGTGCATCAATTGAAATTTCGTCTGGTTGTTCAGTTACCTGGTTTTCCAAATCCTGCGCTTTTTCAGCCAGCGTGACCAAGATTCTGGCCTTTTTCGCACCAGCAAACCCGAATATCCCGCTGGACCCGTAAGAGAGGACTTCATATTTTAATTCATCCTGGTTTAGCTTAAGTTCCTCACAAGCTTTTTTGACGGCTTGATCGACATTTTTTCCTTTATATTCAAACGAAGACATAAATTACAACCTCCGTTGTTAAGCATATTTTTTCTGTATGTAATATTGTTGTGATATCGAGAGAATATTGTTCACCAACCAGTACAGGACCAGTCCCGCCGAAAAGTTGATGAATATGACGGTGAAGATAAGCGGCATAAACATCATCATTTTGGCTTGGGTTGGATCCCCCATGGGGGGTGACATTTTTTGTTGCAGCAGCATGGTCGCCCCCATAATAATCGTCAGGACCGGGATGCCGTAGGGTGGTTCCATAAACGGTATGGCAACATCAAATCGAAACAACCGGTCGGGGGCTGAGAGATCGTCAATCCATAAAAAGAAGGGGGCATGTCGCAACTCAATAGCCTGATACAGCATCCGGTACAGCGCAAAAAAGACCGGCAGCTGAACCAACATGGGCAAGCATCCCCCCAGAGGGTTGATTTTGTATGTCCGATAGAGGCCCATGACCTCTTCGTTCATTCTTTTCTTATCGTTTTTGTATTTCTCCCGGATCTCTTTCATCAACGGTTGAATTTTTTTCATTTCACTCATTGATTTATAGCTTTTCGATCCAAGGGGCCACAATATAATTTTAATTAGGATCGTGAGAATGATAATAGCGATGCCATAATTGGGGAGAACGCTGTACAACTTGTTCATCAGCCAGACACAGGGTTTGGCAATGATGTCGAACATGCCGAAATCCAGGGCCTTGTTGAGGCTGTGGCCGACGGCGTCCAAAACCTCCATGCTTTTGGGTCCGAAAAACAGCGAGTACTGAAAACGATGCTGGGTGCCGGGGCCGATGGTTCCGTCCGGCAAAGCGTACTGGGCCTCTACCAAATCCTCGCCCTTTAAATATAGCCGCATGCTGGCCTGGCCGACTTGCTCGGGGATGACACTCATCATAAAGTACCGATCCTGTAAAGTTACCCATTTGACATTGCCGGTATAAATATTTTGTTCGGCAATATCCTCAATATCGATTTCTTCGAGATTATTGTCGATCAGGGCACTCGGACCTTCGAATCCGTACATTCGCGTATCACTGGGCACGCTGCCGGTTAAAGCGACAAACAGCCTGTCTTGGATGCTTTGCCCGGAACCATTTTTTATGGCAATCTCCAGCCCAATCAGGTAGGTGCTTGGTGAAAATGTATAGGTCTTTTCGACAAGCACGCCCCGGGGAGATTTCCAAGTAAACGTAATCTGCTGGTCGGTATCTTTGACATTTATGGCTTCAAGTTTAAAATCGGTTGAAAAAACAGCGTTATCAAGACCCGGCAGACTCTTGCCGGCAAATCCCACCCGTGCCGTTTCGATCGTTTTTTTCTGGGGTAGCAGCTCTTTTAAAGGAGACTCTTTGTCGATTTTTTCCCGGTAATTTTTAAGAATAAAGCTGGTGATCCCCGCACCATTTTCCGTCAGATTGGCCCGGTACAACGGGGTATCCACAGCAATTGTTTTAGGTAGTCTGGCCGGCGGGGAAACCAAAGTCCCGGCGGACGCAGGAGTTTGGTCGGCTTGAGTCTGGGTTTGTTTGGGGTACGGCTGAACCTCCTTGGCCGCTTCCTCTTGGGCTGGTGGTTGCTTGGCCTGCCGGGTAGATTTTTTGGCGGCTTCTTGATCGACGAAAAAAAACTGCCAGACTAAGAAGACCAGTACCGATAAAACAATAGCAATTACCAAACGCGCCTGTTCCATTGAATTCTCCTAAAAAATCGCTAATAGCTTAACCTAATAGTATGTCCGCTTATTTTCGATTTTGAATATTTTCGATTAACCGGGACATGTTCTCTGTGGACTGAACCAAGGGGAGGCAGGTAAGGACCAACAAAATTGGGACTCAGTTTGAGAGATCAAATTCCATAAATTTAGTTCATTTTAGTCGTTTTAAATTAGCTCATTTGTACCTTTGAAGTACAATGGCTCAATTAACATCGACAACAAATTGTCGACATGACGCCGCTATCATTTTCCACACTCAGGGTACCGGGTCAACACCTCCGGGATGAAACGGGTGGCATCGCAGGATTCTTTTAACGCTTAAAAACAGGCCTTTAAGAGGTCCATGACGCATGATGGCCTGATGCGCATACTCTGAGCAGCTGGGATAGAAACGGCATGAGGGTCCCAAAAGCGGCGACAGTGTATACTGATAGACCCTGATAATGCCGCTGAAAATGAGCTGCAGTAGTTTACTGATGATCGTCATATTTCGATATGCGCTCGATAATGTCCGCCATCGATCGAAAAGCTGATTCGGAAGAAAAATCAGCAGCCTGTCTCTTGGCAATAATATTGATATCCCAAATCCCTGCCAGGCGATGCCGGCTTAATCTAAAATGTTCCCGAATAAGCCGTTTGATCCGGTTGCGTTTGACCGCCGGTCCAACTTTTTTGGTAACGGTTATGCCAATTCGGGATCGTCCGAGCCGGTTGGGAGAAAAAATGGCGATGAAATGTTCGTTTTGTATTCGGCGACCGGATTTGGCCAGGGCGAGGTATTCTCGCCTCTTTAAGATCCTGTCGGCTTTGGTGAAAAAAAACCGCAACGGACAAGCTTCCCACTTAGATAACAGAGACTTTAGTTTCCGGGCCGACAAATACCCTTATGCACGAAAGGACAAACATCAGGCAGCGCTACAAAATATAGTTTGCCCGGCGATATTGAGATATCTTCCCCTCCCGATCAATGTCAACAAACTACCCGGCCAGTCGCGCCCGTCCCTTGGCTCGCCGTCGATTTATAATTCGTCGGCCCTGTTTGGTGGACATGCGTTTCAAAAAGCCGTGATTTCTGGCCCGTTTGATTCTGCTGGGTTGAAATGTTCTTTTCATTTTAAAATTTCCTTATTTGCTATGCCTGGCAGGCGATAAGCAAAAACAGTTTCGCTGAATGCAGGCGTTTATCATCGAATAATTTCGAATGGTCATTAATATGGTTTCAATATTCCCGATTCCATCAGATTAAGCTAGTACCGTAAACCGGACTAATAAAACATAAGGTGTTTTATCTGTCAAGTTCTAATATCGCAGATCATCTGTAAAAAGGAATGTGGGAGGGGTAATTACTGGCTGTGGACTTCGAATATGTCAAATTGTTCCATGTGAAACTCGGGATTGGGGTAAATGACGATCTGCTTGCCGATGCCGCGCTCAAGGCTGGCAATCAGGATGTCCTCTTCGCCCAGCAAAAGTTCCGCTATTTGGGGGTTGACCCTCAGTGTGAGTCGGGTTCCGTCCATATCATGCGCGTCGCGCAAAATTTCCCGGTAAATGCTGTAGCAAATGGACTGGCGTGAGACCAGATAGCCCTCACCTTCACAATAAAAGCACGGCTCGCACAAAATTCGGGTTAAGGGCTCGCGGGTGCGCTTGCGGGTCATCTGGATTAGGCCCATATCTGACATCGGCAGAACGTGGGTTTTGCTTTTGTCCTTTTTCAAGGCCTCTTTAAGCGATGTGAAGATTTTTTCCTGGTTGGATTTTTTCTCCATATCAATAAAATCGATGATGATGATGCCCCCCAAATCTCTCAGCCTAATCTGGTAGGCGATTTCTTTAACCGCCTCGAGGTTGGTTTTAAGGATGGTCTCCTCAAGATTATGTTTTCCAACGTAACGGCCGGTATTAACATCGATGGCCACCAGCGCCTCGGTGTGTTCGATAAGGATATAGCCTCCGGACTTCAACCAAACTTTTCTTTTGAGGGCGCGGGATATATCGCCTTCCAGGTTGTAGGAATCAAAAACCGGCTCCGAGCCTTCATACAACACGACATGGTCCTTGAGGTTGGGCATATAGGTGTCCAGAAATGACAAAATCGCATGGTAAGTAGGTTTGGAGTCAATGACGACTTTTTCGACCTCTTGAATCAAAAGATCGCGCACAGCCCTCAAACTGATGGACAGTTCCCGGTGCATGAGCGACGGCGCCGGGGCGGTTTCAAACTTCTTCTGGACGTTTTGCCACAAATTGTTCAGAAACCCCATTTCATAGGCCAGCTTTTCTTCCTGCTCCCCTTCCGCTGCAGTTCGTACGATATAGCCAAAATCCTCGGTTCTTAAATTTTGCACCATACTCTTCAGGCGCTCACGCTCGGTTTCATCTTCAATACGCCGTGAAACACCGATATGATCGGAATTCGGCATCAATACCAGAAAGCGACCGGGCAGTGATATATACGAAGATATCCGGGCACCCTTGGTGCCCATGGGGGACTTGGCTGCCTGCACCAGAATTTCCTGCCCTTCGCACAACAGCTCTTCAATATTTATATTTCGTTTGTTGGTAAATGGCGGATTGCTTTCCTTTTCGTACTCGTCGTTTTTGGATTCCGAGTCGATATTAAACAATCGTTCATATTCTTTAAAATCATCATAAAACACATCATCGACGTAAATGAATGCCGCCTGGTTCAAACCGATATTGACAAAAGCGGCCTGCATGCCGGGTAATACCCGCAGGACCTTGCCTTTATAAATATTGCCGGCAATGTCGGAATCGTCTCCGCGGTCGACGTACAGCTCGGCGATGTTGCCGTCTTCCAACAACGCAACCCGGGTTTCGTGTTCCGCGACATTAATGATGAGTTGTTTAAACATCCTGGTAAACTCCATTTAAGGGCAGAGTGCAAGGCGCAGAGAGCATGGGGCATGGCGTTGGGTTATTCAACTACAATCGCTGCCATTGAGATCTTTGATTCCCGGCACTAAGGCAATGCAGGCTGCCTCCAATGTCAGGCTCTATGCATCAGCGCCCTACCCGGTGCGCTCTGCTCTATGCGCTCTGCGCTCTGCCCTTTGCTCCTTGCCCTTGGCGCTCTGCTCTATGCGCTCTGCGCCCTGCTCAGCGCCCTGCCCTTTGCCTTCAGCTTAACGATTCTGGCCTGTTTAATCTGAGTTTCATTCATATGGAAAACCGGACCCAGAATATGGGAGGGACGCAGTGTTTTTCCCGTTCCGGCTGCAAGCGACAGCTGCAGCTGATTGGAATTCAGTAATTCCAATTTTACCACCATATCCTTTAAATTTATCTTTTTCAACTTCCCTTTTCGATTCGGAAGAGAAATTATGACTTCAGCGCTGCCGTTAAAGGCTGTCACATTGTCTGGATCAAAATTGCCGTCCGGCAAGGTAACCCGGTAGGCATTGGCCTCCGGTGCCTGGCGTTTAAACCCGGTTGGCGCAAATTGGCTGCCGCTGATGCGCAGGCCCTCTGGCAGGTGCAGATTCAGCCGTCTGGGGACGCTGGCTGGATTGACGGAGCCCGGTACACTCATGTAAAACCGCTCCTGCTCACTTTCAATACCGATGGGCAAAGGATCATCGAAAGATATTTTAGGTTTGGGATGAAATCCCTGGGAAAATTTTAGTGGAATCCGGGCCCGCTTAAGCGCCCGCAAAAAAATATTGACCATTTCCAGGTGGCCAAAGTATTTTGCCTGACCCAGTTTGGTATAAAAAACGCATATACCCCGATAATCGTCCTCCGGGGCAAGGGGCGCTTCACAGGCTTCAAATTTCTCTTCATCAAAGGCTTCATAAGTTCGCGGTTCGATGTTCTCAAAATCGCAGGTTCCACATTGATGGCAATCTCCCCGGCGGCAGTCCTCGATCGATGTTTGCGCAGTTGCATTCGCCCATTCCTGCTTTAAAAAAGACCCACTGACCCGGTTGTCGATATTGTCCCATGGCAACGGCTCATCAATATTCCGTTGGCGGGCCGTGAAAAATTCCAGGTCAAGACCCGTCTCCTCAATCGCTTCCTGCCAAAAATCATATCTGAAATGGTCGCTCCAACCGTCGAATTTGCATCCTTTCCCATAAGCCGCAACGAGCAATCGGCTTAAGCGCCGATCGCCTCTGGCCCACAGCCCTTCCAACTGACTCACCTGGGGATCCTGCCACTTAAATTGAATCCCGGGAATTTTTAGCTGATTATGGATCCAATTGATCTTGGCCTTCGATTCAACCAGCGAAGTCTGGGGGGCCCACTGAAACGGGGTGTGAGACTTGGGAATGAATGTGGCGACACTGACATTGATTTTGCCACGGCGCCCGTTGGCACCTTTGATTTTACGCAATTTCTTCACCAACGCGACCATGGCTTTGAGGTCATCATCGGTTTCCGTGGGAAGTCCGATCATAAAATAGAGTTTGATTACCTGCCAGCCCAGGTGAAAGGCATCCTGCACCGTTTCGACAATTTCCTTCTCACTGATATTTTTGTTAATCACGTCCCGCAGCCGCTGGCTGCCGGCTTCCGGCGCAATCGTAAAACCGGTTTTGCGCACCTGTTTTATCAGCTGCATCAATTGCGGTGTCAGGGAGACCGCCCGCAATGAAGGCAGGGAGACCGCCACATTGTCGGAACCGAAACGGGCCATCAAACGTTCGATCAGCGGGGCCAGGCAGCCATAATCCCCGGTGCTCAAAGACAACAGTGAAATGTCTTCATAACCGGTCGCAGCGATGGAGTCGGCCGCAAGAGACAACAGGTGATCCGGCGACCGTTCACGCACCGGACGATAGATCATACCGGCCTGACAAAAACGGCAGCCCCGGGTGCAGCCGCGGGAAACTTCCAGGCGCAGGCGATCGTGAATCGGTTTGCCAAAGGGAATGACGGGATTTTCCGGAAAAGGCATCCGATCCAGATCGTCGACAATTGCGCGTTTAACCCCGCTGTAAGTGGAAATCCGGGGAACCAGGTATTGAAATTCATGCTCATCGAGTTGGGCATTAAAAAAAGCCGGGATGTAAACCCCTTCGATTCTCGACCATTTTCGCAGCAAGGCCTCCTTTGGGCCCGCTTTGTCGCTTTTCCATTGCAGCCACTCACCGGTCATTTGCAGGATGACGTTTTCGCCGTCACCCACAACCATGGCATCAAAAAAATCGGCCATCGGCTCCGGATTGCTGGTGCAGGGTCCGCCGGCGATTATCAGGGGATGGTTGTGATCCCGCTCAGCAGCCAGGAATGGAATATCAGCCAGATCGAGTATGGTCAGGACATTGGTGTAATTTAATTCATATAGCAGACTGAAGCCGATAATATCGAATTGGTTAAGAGGTGTCCTGGACTCCAGGGAAAAAAGCGACTGCCCGCTGTTTCTGAGAAGGGCCTCCAAATCCACACCGGGAGCAAATACTCTCTCGGCCGCGATGTCCGCCTCCGCATTGAGAATATGATAAAGGATCTGCATCCCGAAATGGGAAGTACCGATTTCATATAAATCCGGAAAAGCCAGTGCAAAGCGCAGCTTAACCCGGCCATGATCCTTTTTGATACTATTGATTTCCGAGCCCAGATAACGGCTGGGCTTTTCAACCAACGGCAGAAGAATGTCAATCATCTAATTAATCCTCTCTGAAATATCGCATATGCCGGTTATTAACTTCACTGTTAAGAGTAAGAATTGTTGGTAAATTGAAGTGCCCCTCGGATTAATTACCTAATGCTGCGCATTTTATTTCTTTTTCTTCTTTGTTCAACTGGGCTAAAACCTTTTCAAAAAATAGTGTAATTTAAATGGCTGAAATTTTCTTTATGATGATTATAGTTTGGGCAATCATATGAATTCCGGCAACCACTAGGCAGTTGCCAAGTCAGTTTTGCGCAAATTTTGCAGAATATTTGTTAGCATCTTTGTCGTGCAATAACACACATGCATTTACAAAGATTTGATTTCAACTTTTCGCATTAACGATACCAGCTTGTCCCGGCTAGGTATCTGTTAATCTGATTTTAGCAGTCACAAAGGCAGCAAATGCACCAGCAATTAAATCTTACAATAAGAATCCGTCTAATGGTTATGTTCATGTGCCTGTCGGGTCCGATGTTTGCCGGCACGGGTTTCGCGCATGAGCTGGATCGTGAAACGGCCGTCGTTAAAGCCGTGCGCGCCGTCAGCCCGGCAGTGGTAAATATAAGCTCGGCGTATGAAGTTCGCAAGCGGCCCAGCCCTTTTTCAGGATTCGGTTGGAATCCATTTTTCGAGGAGTTTTTCAGGGACTTTTACGACCCGCGGTTTGAACGCCGTCAAGAACAGACCAGCTTAGGCTCCGGCGTAATCATCGATGGCAGCAAAGGCCTTATTTTAACCAATGCCCATGTAATCCAGAAGACCGGTACCATCAAAGTGATCCTGCAAAACGAGCTGGAATTCGAAGCCAGAATCGTCGGTGCCGATCCTGATTCCGACTTGGCTGTGTTGAAAATCGAGTCAGAACTCCGGCTGCCCGCCATTAACATGGGCAGCAGTGATGATTTGATGATTGGAGAAACCGTGATTGCCATCGGTAATCCTTTCGGTTTTTCCCACACCGTAACGACCGGGGTCGTCAGCGCCGTAAACCGCAGCATCAGAGCCGATGAACGCGTGTATCACGACTTTATCCAGATCGATGCCTCCATTAATCCCGGCAACAGCGGTGGTCCGCTGCTGAACATCAACGGCGACCTGATCGGGATCAACACGGCCATCTATGCCAAAGCCCAGGGAATCGGGTTCGCCATCCCCATCAGCAAGGCCCGCAAAATAATATCCGACCTGATTCAGTATGGTGAGGTCAAACAGGCCTGGATCGGCATCACGGTTCAGGACATGGACGAAACCCTGGCCAGTTACCTGGCGGTTGCCGGCAAGAAAGGTGTCATTATACAATCGGTGGAATCCCGCAGCCCGGCTGAAGAAGCCGGCTTAATGGAAGGTGACATCATATTTGCAATCGGAAGTAAAAAAGTGCATTCTGTTGCCGACTACGAATCCGCAGCCAAGAGCCTGGTGGCCGGCGATACCATGCAGGCCGGACTATGGCGCAACGGCAATGAAAAAACCATCGCCGTCAAAACCAGGGTGTTTCCCCTGGAGCTGGCCGAAGAACTTGCGTACAGACTACTGGGCATCAAGGTTGATGATATAACCAAAAGGGTCTGGCGAAAACACCGCCTGGCAACCCGCGAAGGCGTGATGATTTCCGACGTAAATAGCAGGTCTTACCTTGCCCGCATCGGGGCCGAACCCGGAGATGTGATCCGCCAGATAGATGATTATACCATCGAGAACAGCGAGGATTTTAAAAAGGCCATTGTAAAATTTCGCCGAAAAAACTCGGTGGTGCTGCTGCTCCAGCGAGGAGAGCAGGGGTACTACATCACGGTGAACCTTTCCTGAAGAAATCTGCTCGCAGGTTCGAAGTTTCAAATTAAGGTGCGCATTAGGCCACCGGCACCATTAATCCTAATTTCAGAACTCGTAACCTACTCTTAAATTGAGTCCACTTTTATGGACGCGATCTATGTCAATTTGCGCCAAATTGAGGGATTTGGGAATTAAAGGATAAAATATACAAATTAAAAGAGATAGAATTCCTTCAATTCCTCAATTCCCTAATGCCTCAATTCCCTAATCCCTCAATTCCTCAATTCAATAATTAATCCATTGGTAGCCCCAACGTATAGTGCTCGTATTCGGTCCCTCCCACGATATAGTCTTTAAATTCGCTTTCGCTGCTCTTCCGCGTATCACTGCTCTTCCATCGCTCCCAATCTTCTTGTCTCTGCCACATCGACACCACGACAACCTGTGTGGGATCATCAAGGCTGCGCATGGTTTCAGAGGAAATGTAGCCCGGCTGTGCCATAGCGCCTTTGCGGTTGTTAATCAATAGCCGAGCTGCCGCATGCATATTTCCGTCTTTGATTTTGCGTTTAATTAAAATTTTTACAGCCATCAGGTCCTCCTTTGGTTTGGTGGTGAAAGAATTCGAAACTCCCCAATAGTTGTAAAAGATGCCAGAGAATAGCGGGTCTGCGGGCAGACGCGCAACTAATGTCAGACAAAGGTTTGAAATAGAAACGCTACGTGTCGAGAGAAAGAAGGAGAATAGCGATCGAGAAGCGAAACAGCACAAGAAAACCGTATCGAGGAATCAGGCGCAATACAACGGATTTGTAGAAATAGTAGATGATAAGGTGACGGATGTCAAAAGAAAAATGCGAAGCATGTAAAATCGAATGGGTCGCCATATTGACGGTATCACATTTTTCGGCAAAAAAAATGAAGATTAAACGGATCGTCAGGCATTTCCAGCACCTCAACCTTACGAAATCCGGCGTCTTTGAGCATCGCTACGGCTTTTTCGCGACCCCACATCATTCCCAGGCCGGCACCCCCGTCCACCAGTCCCACCGGCAGGCAATGCATTAGGCTGACGGTGTATAAAAACGGCCCCATTGGATGGTCCAGATTGTCGGCCAGCTGTGACCGCGCCGCAATATCCACCATCGAAAACAAACCCTCGGCCGCCAGGATATGATAGATGCCACGCAGAACATCCAGCGGCCGAGTTTGATCGTGAATGGCATCGAACGCAGTAACATAATCAAAAGATTCCTTTAATTCGAGATTGTCCGCCAACAATGCGGCATCCTGGCCTATAAAATCCAGATTGGAGATTTGCCGCCGTCGCATCTCCCGCCTGGCTTTGGCGATGGCCTCGTTTGAAATATCGATCCCAACAAAGCGGCTGCGGGGGTAGGCTACAGCCATCAGCATCAGGGCCACGCCTTCGCCACACCCCAGATCACAGACCCGGATTCCGGCCCGCAGCCGCTCAACCAGCCGACCACCATCGACGGCAGGCAAAAAACGGTCAACCAAAACTTGCTCATGTTTGGCGTCGGCCAACTGCGACATAAATGCCTGAAATTTCTTATAGTTGTCATAAGAGATCCCATCGCCGGTTTCAAATCTTCGGATCACGGCTTCCATGGCAGATACCGCTAACAGGGGCATCTCCTGGGTATAAACCCCCAGATTCGCATTGCCGGCCCGCCGGGTCAGGAAATCCGCATGGTGTTGGGGCAGGCAATACAGATTTTCACCGTCGGGAGCGGCGGATAGTTCCACAATCTTACCGGTGACCATAATGCCCAGCCATTCCAAAACGTAGCGCCGGTTTAGGCCGGTTTTTTTCGCGATGCTTTCGGCTGTTTGCGGAGTTTCTGATAAATCCATGGCATCCAGCAAACCGGTCCGATAGCCGATAGCCAGCGCCAGGTTCAGGGCACCGCAGTTTAAAATCTCGACCATTCGGTCAGAAAATGAATCTTCGCCCGCTGTTGATTTTTTCGTCATTATTAGCCCCTTTTAGCCGCTGGTGGTTTTGGTGGACCGTTCCAGATTTTCGCAGTAATTTCTTGAACGATCACAGTTTCCGATTTTGATCCTAATATATCCACATATAGTGTGGTCGATAGGTTTAGCTACTATATATGGCATAAGATTGACTTGACAAAAAAAGCATTAATCGTTATATATGGATATTTTCACAATACGTGGATGATTGAATGAAGTCAAATAGGTTGATCAAGACGCGGGCCTGATTGTACCATCGGAGGTGCTGGCCTAAATCGTGTTCAGTCATCGGGGATTTATTTGACAAACTCTCGTTGCACGGGAGCTGAAAGGGGGTAGCCATGCAAACTCTGGCGTGGTTGACGCAGGAGATCCCGTGGGTGATGGCCCCGGCGGCACTTATCGCAGCAACGGCAGCTATTTCCATCATTACAGCTGCAATTCGTTGGACAGGGATGGCATCCAAGGCTATGGTCATTGGTGCCATGATCGCCTTGACGGTCGGCATCATGTTAACGGAAGTCGTACCTTAGATCGATCCGCTTAAATTAAAGAGTCGGCTCTGTCGCCTGCTTAAGTTACCTGCTGCTGATTCATAAAATTTCAAAATACCTATGGAAAGAACGAAAATATTTAATCTGCTGAAGTCGGAAACGCCGGTCGCCGAAGTGTTGATAAAAGGCTGGATTAGAACCCGCCGGGATTCAAAATCTTTCTCATTTCTCGAAATCAATGATGGTTCGTGCCTGAAGAATATTCAGGTGATAGCCGACGACTCGTTGCCCAACTATGACCAGATAAAGAAATTGACGACCGGCTCAGCCGTCTCTGTCCATGGCGAATTGGTTGAATCACGGGGGGGTGGCCAAAAATGGGAAATCACGGCGGCGCAGGTCGACATTATCAGTCTGGCCCCGGAAAATTTTCCTTTGCAGAAAAAGCGTCACACTGATGAATATTTGAGAAGCATCGCTCACTTACGCCCCAGAACCAACAAATATGGTGCGGCCTTCCGCATCCGATCGGAGATGTCCTATGCCATCCACAAGTTTTTCCGCGATAGGGGGTTCCGGTATGTCCACACCCCGATACTAACCGGATCGGATTGTGAAGGCGCCGGCGAATTGTTCAAAGTGACGGCCTTGGATCTTGAAAACCTGCCGCAAAAAGACGGCAAAACAGACTATTTTCAGGATTTTTTTGCCAAAGAGGCCAATCTGACGGTATCCGGCCAGCTCAGCGCGGAAATGTTCTGCCTGGCTCTGGGTGATGTCTACACCTTCGGGCCGACATTTAGAGCTGAAAACTCAAACACCCGCCGGCACGCGGCCGAATTCTGGATGATCGAACCGGAAATGGCCTTTTGCGATTTAAACGGCAATATGGATCTGGGTGAAGCGCTGATTAAATATTTGACCGCCTATGTCGTGGACGAATGTGTCGAGGATCTCGAGCTGTTTGCAAAATGGGTGGATAAGAAATTGATGGCGACCCTGGAAAATACTGCAACTTCAGACTACGTCCGTCTGCCGTACCGCGAAGCAATGGAAATATTGCAAAAATGCGGTCAAAAATTTGAATATGAAATCGGGTTCGGTAAAGACCTGCAAACCGAACACGAACGGTTTTTAACCGAGCAGCATTTTAAAAAGCCGGTCATTGTCTACGATTACCCCAAAACCATCAAGCCTTTTTACATGCGCTTGAATGACGACAATGAGACTGTGGCGGCCATGGACGTCCTGGTGCCCAATATCGGAGAAATTATCGGCGGCAGTCAGCGCGAAGAACGCTTGGAGGTGCTGGAAGCGCGCATGGCGGAAACCGGCATGGAAAAAGAACCTTACTGGTGGTACCTTGAATCGCGCAAATTCGGCACTGTGCCCCACAGCGGATTTGGCTTGGGTTTTGAACGCCTGCTCATGCTGGTTACCGGCATCAGCAATATCCGCGATGTCATTCCCTTTCCACGAACGCCCAGTAGTATCGAGTTCTAGTAGTTTATCAATGTCCCCAGAAGAACAATCACCCCTGCAGGACCTGGATGTGAATGCCGCCCTGCGCACCATAGTAGAAGGCACGGCCACTGAAACCGGCCAACAGTTTTTTAAGGCCCTCGTAAAAAATCTTTGTCTGGCGCTCAACACCCACGGCGCCTGGGTGACGGAGTACCTGGCGGAAGCGCGTCGCCTGCGGGCTCTGGCCTTCTGGCTGGATGGGCGGCTGGTAGATGATTATGAATATTCGTTGGCTGGGACCCCCTGTGAACCTGTAATTGACGGAACGCATCTGGTCCATATTCCTGAAAACGTCGTCAGGTTGTTTCCGCAAGACCCGGATTTGCCGGCCATGGGTGCGGTCAGCTACATGGGTGTGCCGCTGCTTGACATCGACGACAAAATCTTAGGTCACCTCGCTGTCCTGGACACCCGCCCGATGCCGGAGGAACCCCGCAGTTTGGCCTTGTTCAAGATTTTTGCTGCCCGGGCTGCGGCTGAGCTGCAAAGACTGCGGGCGGAAAATGATGTCATAGAACGAGAAGAAAAACTCAGCCGTCTGGTGGACAGTGCCATGGACGCTATCATCGAAATCGATCGAAATTTTAACGTCATCCTGATGAATCCGGCGGCCGAAAAAATTCTGGGGGCCGCCGCAGACCGGATTATCGGCCACGAATTCACCCGGTTTCTGGACCGCAAGGACCGCGAAAAACTTAAACATCTCATCGAGCAGCTGGATACCCTTCCCGCAGGCCGCCAGTATCTATGGATTGCGGGCGGCCTTAAGGTGATCGACGCCGGGGGAGCAGAATTTTCGGCCGAGGCCACCCTGTCCCGTTTCGATATGCAAAAAGAAATCTACTACACCCTGATTTTGCGCAATGTTGACGAGCGCCTGGCAGCCGAAAAAAAAATACGTTCCCTGAAATTCGAAGCGGAGTATCTCAAAGAAGAACTTAAATCTTTATACAATTTCGATGAAATTATCGGGGACAGCCCGGCCTTGAAGCGGGTTCTGCTGGAAGTGGAACAGGTGGCCGATACGGATGCCACCGTCCTGATCCTGGGCGAATCCGGCACCGGCAAGGAACTTGTCGCTCACGCCATTCACAACCGCAGCCGGCGCAATGCAAAGCCCCTCATAAAAGTAAACTGTGCTGCGATTCCCGCCAATCTTATGGAAAGTGAGTTTTTGGGCCATGAAAAAGGCGCCTTTTCCGGTGCGACCCAAAAACGAATAGGTCGCTTTGCCCTGGCAGACGGCGGCACGATTTTTCTGGATGAAGTCGGCGAGCTTCCCTACGATCTTCAGGTTAAATTGCTGCGTGTACTTGCGGAAGGCGAGTTTGAGCCGGTCGGAACTTCGCAAACCGCTAAGGTGGATGTTCGGATCCTGGCAGCAACCAATCGAGATCTCGACCAAGCAATTCAAAACAAAACGTTTCGCGTGGATCTCTACTACCGGCTCAATGTCTTTCCCATCGAATTGCCCCCCTTGCGCAATCGCGGTGACGACATCATTTTACTGGCAGCCTACTTTGTCGATAAAATCGCCCGGCGCATGGGTCGCTCCATGGAGCCGCTCTCTGCCGAAAACATTCGTTGCTTGAAAGCCTACGACTGGCCGGGCAATATTCGGGAGCTGCAAAATGTTATCGAGCGCGCTGCGATCACCCATCAATATGGACGGCTCAATCTGGCATGGGCGCTTTCGGAAACAACCGCCAGGCCGTCACCGGAATCCGCTGATCCAGCCGGCGAAGGTTTAGATAAAGTCCGCACTGCCGGCGAGATGCTGCAACTGGAGCGCGAAAATTTAACCCTCGCCCTTCAAGCATCCGGCTGGCGGGTAGCCGGCAAAAAAGGCGCAGCCAGCCTTTTGGGTATCCCGCCATCGACGCTGAGCTCCCGCATGAAGGCCCTGGGCATTAAGCGTCCAGTCTGATCGGAAAAAAACTGCGCAAAATCAAGGCAATTTCGATTAACTCATTTGCCGTTTCGTCCTCGTCCTCGTCCTCGAAGCTTTTGAGCCCTCTAAGTATCGAGGACGAGCACGAGCACGATTTAAAACCCCTTTCTTGGGGTTAATAAAGACGAAGTTTCACACGAGCGGCGGCCTCCGGCTAAAGGACAGCCGGTCTGATCAAAGAATAGAAACTAATGAACGTCGAACATCGAACGTCCAACATCGAACATCGAATAATGTATTCTGTCTATTTTTAAAAGACAGAGCGACGTGTGGGGTCGTAGCTCGACGTGTGGGGTCGTAGCTGAAAGCGAAGTCCAAAGAGCGAAGCCTCAAGCGATTCCATCATTCGTCATTATTCATTTTTCATTCGTCATTTTTTGTAGTTTAATAAGAGCGCCACCTCTGGCCAAAAAGCGGCCAGTCTGATCAATGTCAGAAAATTCGTTCATATGATAACGTAGGGGCGGCCACCGTGCCGCCCTACGCTTCTGTAATTTGCTGCTTCATATAAGATGTCCGGTGGAGGGGAGGTAAGACGTTTTATCCTGACACCTGAAACCTGACACCCGAAACCTTGCTTTTTAGTGTTTCACACGAGCGGCGGCCTCCGGCTAAAGAACAGCCGGTCTAATCATAGAAAAGAAACTAATGAAAATCGAACATCGAACATCGAACGTCCAACATCGAACATCGAATAATGAGTCCTGCCTGTCGTGAGTCTTTTGTCGAACGGTCAATTTTAAAACGACTGAGCGACGTGTGGGGTCGTAGCTCGAAGAGCGAAGCCCCAAGCGAATCCACTCCGCCTTCGATGGATCAATCGACATTCGTCATTCGTCATTCCAATGACCCGCCTCTCTCGACTAACGAAATATCGCGACTCCAGCTTGCGAGATATCGTAATTTACGAGATCTCGCGAATTACGCCCTAGCCAGGCACTTTATTTTAACATACTGTTATTATTAATATAAAAATGAATAGTCGCACTTGGCACGCTAAATGCTCTGAAAAATTGCAACGGTCGATCGGATCGTTAACTAAAAAATCCAACCTGAGAGGTGATAAAATGAAAGCTCAAACCATGATAGAAGAACAAGACAACACGCGCAACGGTGTCAATGTCACGGAACTTTTTAATACCATTGATGCAGTTAAAAGCAACCCGGTAATTGCCAAATTCAAATTCCGCGCCGACAACCAGTGGTTCGACGGCGGGCACAATCGCACCACCATCAAAGACTTTTACGGCATTCAGAAAACCCACAACCACGAGGCATCTTTCAATTTGGATGCGGATGAACCTCCCCTCCTGCTGGGTACCGGCAAAGGACCCAACCCGGTGGAATATTTGCTCACCGCACTAGCCGCCTGCGTGACCACGTCCTTGGTCTATCACGCGGCTGCCAAGGGAATTATATTGAACTCGGTTGAATCCAGATTGGAGGGCGACATCGATCTGCGTGGCTTTCTGGGTATATCCAGAGACGTTCGCAAAGGGTATCAGGAAATTCGAATGGTTTTTAAAATTGATGCGGATGTACCGCAGGAAGATCTGGAAGAACTGGTCCAACTGGGGCCGACCTACTCCCCCGTGTTCGACAGTATTACCAAGGGTGTGCCGGTGTCAGTTAGCCTGGATCGATGAAGGATGAGATGGTTGAAAGGTTCAACGTTCAGGGTTCAAGGTTCAAGGTTCGGCTCACAGCAGTGATCGCAATACTGAACCCTGAACCTTGGAACCTTTGAACGATCAAAAACCGCTACTCCTTGTGCGTGATCTCATCATAGAGGTCGCGTTTATCGATAATGCGCTTGGCTTTGAATTCGGTTCGCTCCAGTGAGCCGGGATCCATCATTTGCACGATGGTGCGCAAGCCTTTGGCTCTGAGCTGATTGGCCAGTTCACTTTGCAACACGCCGATCTGCTCGGCAGGTATTCCAGGAACCGCTTCGGCCTGCACAATGAGCTCATCCATGGTTTTTTCCCGCGTAATGATGATGCGAAACTCGTCTGAAAATCCATCGATGCCCCGAATCACGTCTTCAATGGCACTCGGATAGACATTTTCACCCCGCACTATAAACATATCATCGGCCCGCCCGTAGATTCCCTTGGGAAAGCGGGGATAAGTGCGGCCGCATGAACAGGGTTCATCTACCCAAAGGCTTAAATCACCGGCCCAGAATCGGATCATGGGCTGGGAGTTGCGTTCCAGGTGAGTGTAGACCGTGACGCCTTCCTGGCCGTAAGGCACCCGCTTATTGGTTGCCGGATCAATCAACTCCGCGTAAACGACATCCTGCCACAGGTGCATGCCCTGGCGATGGGAGCATTCCCCATCGGTCATCCAGGGAGACATCTCGCCGGTGGAACCGGAGTCCAGGCACATCGCATCATAGGTTTCTTCAATGCGCTTTCTGGTTGAAGGCACCCCGGCTCCGGGTTCACCTGAGAAAAACAAAATACGGAAATTAAAGTCCCGGGCCGGGTCAAAACCTCTTTCTTTGGCCCGTTCGGCAAGATACAGGCTGTAAGACGGTGTTCCATAGAAAACAGTGGGTTTGACGCTGGCCATCCACTCGATCGCCCGATCGGTCTGACCGGGTACGCCGGCCCCAAAGGGAAAAGCGGTTGCACCCAGGCGCTCGGCACCCAGCATGGCGCCCCAGCTGCCCCAGTAAAGGCTGAAAAATGAACCGATGAAGACAATATCATCCGGACGGATGCCCATCGCCCACTGGACGCGGGCGTGGGTTTCAGCAATGCGCTGGATGTCGCTTTTACTGATGCCGAAGGCGGTTGGTTTGCCGGTGGTGCCAGAAGTACCGTGGACCCGGGCCAAATCCTGGTATGAAACGCACAGGTTGCTTCCAAAAGGCGGGTGCTCAGCCTGATCGGCCCGCAGCTCATCCTTGGTTAGAATGGGAATCGCTTCGAAATCATCCAGGGTGCGTATATCTTCGGGATTCACCCCGGCCGCATCCCATTTTTTTTGATAAAGCCCGGAATGCTCGTAGGCATACTTAAGTTGGTGCCGGAGTTTGGGCAAAATAATAGTTTGCTCCCGCTCCTCCGGATCCATGGTTTCAATTTCCGGAAACCAGCAATCCTGGTCAAGTGCAGGATGGTAATTAACGTCATAGACCGGCGGCCATTGTTGCATGTAATCCTCCTGTATTTGGAACCTGATGGCGAATTATTGAAATTAAGTCATATATTTAGCTTTATCTTGCCCGCGGGTTTCAGGTGTCAGTGTTCGGGTGTCAGAAAAAGAACTAAGACCTCCTTTTAGGTGCTATGAGTTTTTGCCATTTTATTGAAAAAACGTATTATTCACGAAAGATTTAAATGACGGAAACGTTAAGGAAAAATCTCGTGCTTTCGGGCATTCGTGATTTATTCTTTTTGGTTCAGGCCTGCAAGGGTTGGTGCCGATTGATTGAAGGTGATTTAGCAACGTGCATTCCTGACACCCGAAACCTGACACCCGACACCTTCTTTTCATCCCTGTTTTTGAGCCAGCGCCTCATGCAGCCCCGAAACAATGGCATCCTGGGTCGCGCCTGGCGGAAAAACATTGTCAAATCCGATGCTGCGCAGTTCTTCGGCATCTTCGGGAGAAAACACGCCCCCAATCAGAAATACAAATTCATCTATCAGATCTTTCTGTTCAGCCTGGCGCATCAGCAGACTTCCCAGGCTCAGGTGGGCCCCACCCAGAGAGCTAACCCCGATAACGTCCACCTGCTCCTGCACGGCGGTGGCAATGATCTCATCCGGCAGCGAATTGCCCAGGTAAATCACCTCCATGCCCTGGTCGCGCAGTTCCATGGCTACCGTGATGACTCCCCGATTGTGCACATCCAGACCCAGCTTGGCCAGCAGTACCTTAACTCTGCGGTTCATTTTTTCTCCGTTTACGCCTGTATCTTAAAAAAATTAACGCAACTATAACCAAAAAGAGGTAAATCTCTTAAATACATTTCTTAAACCGGCTGTCTGGCTCAAAAATTACCATAACACCGGCGGCTTCCAAAGCCCGAACGCATTTTTAAAAGCCACAAACATCTCCCCTTCGCTGCAGCCGCAGTCGGCACATTGCACCGCCAAAGGCAGTATGTTGCCTCCATCACGACAGGCTCTTTCAAGCTGATTCAGCGCATCAGCAACTTGACGCCGGTCGCGGGTTTGTCGCAGTTTGTCCAAACGCTGCTGCTGCCTTTCGGCGGCACCGCGGGGATAGCGGAAAACATTGATCGAAGGCAGCTTGTCTTGGGATAAATAGGTGTTTTCGGCCACCACCGGGGTTTGACCGCTTTCCACGAGTTCGCGTTCTCGGCGGAAAAAATCAGCAATTTTGCGCTGAATCCAGCCGCTTTTAATGACCGCGACATAGCCGCCCAGGGTTTCGATTTCTTCCATTTCGTCCAGGATGCGCCGTTCCATCTCATTGGTGAGGGTTTCCACGTAAAATGAACCGCCCAGTGGATCTGCCACCTCGGTCACCGCGGTTTCTTCCTGCAAGATTTGCTGGGTGCGCAAAGACAATAGGGCCGCTTCTTCGGTTGGCACCGAATAGGCCTCGTCAAAGGAGTCCACATGCAGGGACTGAACCCCGCCCAGCACCGCCGCCAGGGCATGGTAGGAAGCGCGCACGACGTTGTTCAGCGGCTCTTGCCGGGTCAGGGACACCCCCGAAGTCTGCACATGGCAGCGCATCCAGGTTGCCCGGGGATCCTTGGCTCCGAAGCGATAGGTCATGATTCGGTGCCAGAGCCTGCGAACGGCTCGAATGCGGGCGACCTCCTCAAAAAAATCATTGCCGATAGACCAGAAAAAGGCCATACGCTGCCCCAGCCAGGCGGGATCGTGGCCGCGCTGCTGGAGCGCCGCCAAAGTTTCGGTGGCATTGACCAGCGCCACGGCCATCTCGGTGACGGCCGAGGTTCCAAACTCTCGCAAATTGTAACCGTTGACGGTCATAAAGTTCCACTGCGGCACCTGCTGCCGGCTAAACTCGATATTGTCACACTGAATCCGGAAACAATCCTGGGGCGGAATATATTCCGGCCCGCTGCGAACCACCTCCTCCAGGGTAATGTCGTTTTGGATGCTGCCCTTCAGACGATCCCAGGGGATGCCCCGTCGTTTAGCCAGGGCCAGGTACATGGGAAACAGGATGGCTGAATTGGAGGGATAGTGGGAAACCAGCGAGACCGTGACTTCATCCAGGGCAATGTCCTTGAACAAGAGGTCCATGTCTTCAACCGAATCGATGGCCACGCCGGACATGCCCACCTGCCCGGTGGAAACCGGATCATCGGAATCGTACATTTGAATGGTCGGCAAATCAAAGATGATGGAAATACCGGTAGCGCCGTGATCGAGCAGGAATTTAATGCGCTGGTTGGTGTCTTCGGGTCCGCCGTAGTCGGCCAACTGCCGCCGGGTAAAGGCTCTTCCCCGGTACATGTTGGCATGAATCCCGCGGGTGAAAGGCTGCTCGCCGGAATTACCCAGATCGGCCGCGTAGTCAAAATCGGGGTTGTTGAGCGGCGTATAGAGCAGATCCCGCGGGGTTTGGGATCCCAGAACCATCCGGGGAACGGTCTGCCAGTTTGCCAGATCTTGCGGCCGAACGCTTTTTTGCTGCCATTGCCTATAGTTCTGCCGGATCTCATCCAGGGCTTCACGATTGTACAGCGGTGAAGGCCGGCGGTCCTCTAAAACTTCTTTGAGCAACTGTTTGGTTGATTTTTCTGCATGTTTCATATCTTTTTTTTGCGGAACCCTCTTTCGTCCCAATTAAATCACATCGTTGGTCGCTGATGAAAGCCAATCAATACTACAAATGCCAGAGTTCAATCGCCTGCAGGCGGGGAATTGTAGATATTAATCATTTGCCTGTCAACTAGGCAATGCCGGCATCCCCGCAACCGAACCGGCTTTCGCTTATGTGAAAAATTGGAAATATTTCCTCAATCATCAAATTTTATTTTATAAATTGGCTTGACATACGAACTAAATTCGTATATTAGTATATAATATTGAATTTAATTCGAAACATGGACCCTTTAGATCGTAAAATATTGCGCGCCCTTCAAAAGGACGCCAGGGTAAAAAACGCCGACCTGGCCCGGGAGTTGGGCGTTGCTCCGTCAACTATGCTGGAGCGTGTTCGTCGGCTGGAAGATCGGGGCTACTTCGATGGCTTTAAAGCCCTCATCAATCCGGAAAAGCTGGGATTGGGTGTCCAGGCCCTGATTTCCGTTTCATTGGGACAGCATTCCACTCAAACCATCCGGCCTTTCGAACAGGCCGTCAAATCGATTCCCAATATTATGGTGTGCTACCATATCACCGGTCGTTTCGACTACATGCTTCACATTGTTGCCAAAAACCTCAAGGAGCTCGGCACACTGGTTAAGGAACAGATCGCCTCGCTGCCCGGTGTGGGTAAAACGGAGACCTTTCTGATCTTTTCCGAAATAAAAAACGACAACGGTTATCCCATGGAGTAGACTGGAGGATCTAAGTTTTTCCGAGACGACGCACGGAGGGAATGACGCCTGCAGGGCAGCAATAGCGAAGTTCATTGATTTCAGGTTTCGGGTGTCAGGTTTCGGGTGTCAGGGAAAAGAGGTGCAAAATCCTGAAACCTGAACACAAACACCTGAAACCTTCTTGTAATTATAACCGAGGAGGGGCTGCATGAACGATTTAAGGCAACAGTTAAAGATCTCGCACGATCGTCTGAACGAAGTCAATGCATTGTTGACCGACCCCAACAATGAAACCGTCAGCCGAATTCTTGAAATTGTTGAAAAATATGGTGGTCCGGCGGAAATCAACCGCAAGGCGGCCGCTGCCGGCAAATTCGAAAACCTGATGGACCGCCTGAGGCAGACCAACTCTCCCTATGTCGCTGATCTTGACTGGCTGGCAGAACAAAGAGATGCAGGGGCTTTCGTTTCCCTGGCCGATTTCTACGACCGGGTCTCGGAGGGTCGCGGTGGCGAAACGAAAATAGACCCCGAAAAAGCGGTGACGCTGGAAATCAGTGCCTTGCAGTATTTCCCGTGGCTGATCGCCGAGGCCAAAAAAGCCATAGCAAATAAGGAGTTGATGCCCGGACGCTATATTCGGGTTCGCAACATGAAAGAACAAAGTGCCGACAATGGCGACATAATGGCCACCGCGGCGGCGATGCAAATTGTCGGCGCCAGCTATGTCGAGACGCTGGATACCAAAGGCACCGATGGATCCAACATTCATTTAGGAGGCCCCGAATGCATTACCGGTTATTTCGGCGGTATCGGCCAGCCCAATGACCATCCCTACAAATGGGTGGATGAATATCTCCATTATTATACGACGTACGGCGTGCGCCAGGTATTAAACATCAATTCCGGCACCATTCTGGCGGCCTATCTCCTGCATAAACTGGGGGTCGATAACGAATTTAAAATATCCGTATTCATGGGCAACGACAATCCTCTGGCCATTTTCTGGACGCTGATGGCCGCCCGCCTGTTTGCGCGTGATGACGGCAGCACTTCATTGATCGGATTTAACCTGTCCAATTCAGCCGACAACTGGACCCTGAGACATGCCGCTCAAATACGCCGGTCACTGGGCCTGGAAAAACTGGTACGCTTTGAGCATCACATCACCGAGACTCAAAAATCAATTGTGTGTCAACCCTACAACCGGCGTGATGAACTCGTCGATGTGGCCCGGGAGGTCGCCAACATTGCCGCCAAACACGAAGGTGGTGATCCGGAAATCGACTGCAGCCGGCAACACCCCAGTGATATATTGGACTACTTCATGCCCAAAGAAGAAGTCATCGCGCAGGGCTTAATGGAAGCCATGCAGCTTAACTATTTGGACAAACACGATGCGCTGAACAACACCGCCAGCGCGCTGATAAAAGCCGGTATAGGAGTTGTATGCGCCGGCAATCTTCATAAGTAAGGAACATTGACTCGTCTCTGCCTGGTTGTTTATGCAGCTGCAGGGGAGAAATAAGGGCCGGCAATAGGTGAGGAGGTCTACCATGGCTAAAAAGTCTTTATCCCATCTGTATAGTTGCGAATCGCTAAGTGCGCAGCCGTCAGCAATACGCGACATTTGTGCCCTGGTTTCACGACCGGAAATCCGGTCTCTGGCCGGCGGCTGGCCCGATACGGCTGAATTTCCCCTGGACGATATTGGCCGGATCTTCGAAGAATTAATGGCCGAGCATGGCGGGCAGATGTTCCAGTACGGATCAACGGAAGGCCTGCGGGATCTGCGGTTGGTGCTTGCCAGGCGCATGCGAAACGAGGGTATGCTTAAGGCTAAGGCCGACAACCTGTTGATTACCCATGGTTCGGCCCAGGGCATGCAGCTGGCAGCCCAGGTGTTTGTTGATCGAGGCGACGTGGTCATGGCCGGGCTGCCGACCTACTTCGGCGGTCCCGGCGCGGTTAGGGCGCGCGGCGGCAAGGTCGTCGGTGTGCCGGTAAACCGGCAGGGTCTAGATACCACCGCCTTGCGGCAGCAAGTCCAACGATTGAAGGTAGCGGGCGAAAGCGTCAAGGGCGTCTATGTAATTCCAAACTTTCAGAATCCCACCGGGGTCACCCTCAGCCTCAAGCGACGACGGCGTCTTATTCAGCTGGCGGATGAATTCGATTTGATTATTTTCGAAGATGATCCGTACGGTGAATTGCGGTTTGAGGGGCGGCGCCAGCCTTCACTAAAGTCGTTGGACGACAAGGGGCGGGTTATACACCTGCGCTCGCTGTCCAAAACCTTTGTGCCCGGCATGCGTCTGGGTTGGGTCTATGCAGCCAAAGGGGCTGTGCGCAAGATGGTGGTTGCCAAGCAGTTTGCCGATGCCGCAACCAACACGCCGTCCCAGTACATTCTACTGCAATTCATCCGGCAGGGTCTATTGGATCGGCAAATTCAACGAAACATCTCATATTACCGCACCAAGCGCGATTTCATGCTGGAGCAGATGAAAAACCATTTTCCGGCGGCAGTCACCTGGAATAAGCCGCTTGGTGGATTTTTTATTTTCGTTTATCTTCCCCCGGGCCTGGATGCCGCCGACTTGTTCCGCCGGGCCGTCGAACGCAAGGTGGCTTTTGTAACCGGCCAGTCATTTTTTGTTGATGGCGGCGGCCGCAATACTTTCCGGCTGTCATACGCCCAAGCCAGCAATAAGGACATGCAATTCGCTATCCGGGTGCTGGGTAAATTGATCAAGCAAAGCCTGCCTCGACGCAATATAAAGAAAGCCGCTTGATTCCGCCACGCGCTTTTGCTCGGACCCTATTCTCCTATTGTCAGGTCATGACGTAAAATATCAGGTATAATTCCCACACAACGACGGATATAAACGCGGCGGCGGCAACATAAAACAGAGTTCGGGTATAAATGCGAATGGTTGGAAGAAAGACATTCTGACACAACAAGAGAAAAATAACGGCGACACTGGTCAGCAGGTATTTGACGGAGAAGAAGGCGTAAGGTCCCACATTGAGATAATAGGCCATGACAGGGTTTAGCTCGGTGGCGTTATGATCAATCAAAAAGAGCGTTAGCAGGGCATCGAGAACGCTGAAAAGTAATATCAGAAGAATAGCTCCGAAGAGGGACTGGCTATAGCGGTCGGCCAAAAATATTATTTTGCGCTCTTCCCGACGGCGAACCGCTTCTCTTTTCCCGCAGCAGCAGAGAAATCGGAATGACGGGCGACTTGTTTTTCGCCGATCGATACCCGTCCGCCTTTCCTTCAAAAATGTTTGTTGACGAATAACGGCCATGTTAATTCCGGTTTACGCTCGCATCATTTTTACGTTAATAGAGCAAATTCTAAATCAGCAGCTATTCACAGATATAAACCGGGGCCCTGATGCTGCCAGGCTGCTGCCCGGTCAGCCATGTTCAAAATTGTTACGATGAACGAATTCTTGCGGTTTTCCGACCCCGGCGCTCCATACCGGTTCTGCGATCCAGGTCACATCTTCGCTCGCGGCCGACTCTTCTTTCAAAACTGACGCCGATTCCTTCCGGTGATATTCGGACAATCCAACCCGTCACCATAACTTTTCGGCGGGATTTCAGTCGCGTGGCTGATATTTTTATTCGGCCGCCCAGCACAAATTTTTCTTTAGTTAAAATAAACGCTCCGCGGCGGCCGATATTAACTGCAAAACCCCTATACTCGATACTTTCATAGTAGAATAAAAAAGCTTTATTGGATGGTTTTCTTAAATATTTTCTGGAGTCATGGTCTCCCCAAAAACCGTCACTCGGTAAGGTTTCCTTCTTTTTATCGAAATAATTGGATCCCTTTTGGGCATCATTGGCGTTCAGAAATTTTCCGCCATATGCAAAAGCGTAAGGCATGCCTTCCGATGCTGTTTTCCATACGATTTTCACCTCAAAGAAAATTTGCGTGTCATTGCCGGGAGACTCGGTCCGAATATCAAGGCCAATAATGATAACATCTCCCGTAAGGATATTTTTATCAGACTCGAAGCACAATCCACCTTTACTGAAATCCAACATTCGGCCGGGATGTATAATGCCGTTCGAGGAGACACCATGAGATATCAAGGCTTCATATTTAAAGCGTTTGTACTGGCGTCTTTCAGTGTCGAATTTAAAACCGGCCATCATCCTTATACCTGTTATTACTTCTCAAATTCTCACGAACTCCTGCTGTTCGCACTTGTCAAGGATTCTCAGTATTTCCCGCTGGATTCAGGTATTAAAATTTAAACGGTGGCTCTTGCGAATCGTTTAAATGGACTAATTGAGATGGAATCTCATTTCGTCTGAGATTGTCAAGTTTCTTTTTGACCAAACTGAACATTTCTTCAACAATCGAATTTATATTGCTTGCTTGCGGCCCTTCTTCTGCGGCCGCCGGCCTTCCTTTCTGGGCCCTTGCCCGCTGCATCTTTTTCAGGATCTCTCTTGAAACCGGTTCGAAACCGGTGGGGGAGTTAAGAATTGCGTTCAACAAAAGCGGGTTGCTGCCATCAAACAATGACTCACCAAATAGGGATTGGATTTGCGTCTCCGTCATCGCGCCAAGCCGGTCACGCACTTCTTTCTCCCGCAAAAATTGCAGCACCGCGCTTATGTTTTTCGCTGCCGCCGGTTTATCCGACGCCCCCGCCTGCTTTGGATCGCCGAGCTCGGCATATAACTTTTGGGATTTTATATATTCTAACTTTCGGCCTGCTTCTTCGAAGACCCTCCTTTTGGCCGCTTTTTTGCCTATTGCACCGAGACCTAAATTGCTTTCTACGGCAGATAGCTCTTGGCTGATAAACTCTTTGAGGACCACGATGTCATTGTACATCTGCTCAATGACAGCCACTGTTTCCACTGAACCGGAGAGCTGCACATCATTTAATAGATGACGAGCCTTCGCAATTATCTTCTCCAACATTGGGATTTGGTCCCCCTCCGACCCGGTATGCCCATCAAACAGAAATGCGAGTTTCATCCCCCCCCGGATGATGTGCGCAGATTGACAGGTGCAATAAAGGTATATAAGCAAATGCAATATCCATGCAAGGAAATTTTAAGGATGTTTTCAGCAGGGGGTGGATATATTCTAAGTGGCTTGACCGTGGGGGAACATGTCGCCTGCCAACAGCCAGGGTGCATCCGGATCCGGTATAATAGCCTTGAATATCAACAGATTTTAAAGATAGGCATTGTTAAAGCCCGATCCATCAAAATAATCGGCGCAACGCGGTTGAAAGTGCAAGCTGGTAACGCAATAACAAAATATCAAATTTTAGATTAAGAAATGAAATGCATAAATCGTGTTTAGCCCTCTGCCTATTTTTATTACGATAAAGTCAAGTTCGTCTATTTTCTCGTCGGCGACAGCAGACACTCCGCCATTTTTGCCCCGTTGTGACATATTACGTCATATAAAAAGACAATTTTTGGAACTTGCAATAAGAAAAAATAGATATATTCTCTTTGTCCATATTTTAGTAAATATGCTCGAAAGGATTCTAAGTTTTTTTCGAGACGACATTCGGAAAAAATAGCCCCTGCGGGCAGCAATAGCGAACGACATTGATTTTAGGTTTCAGGTGTCAGGTTTCGGGTGTCAGGTATAGGAGGTTCTAAGTCCTGACACCTGAACACTGACACCTGAAACCTTCCGTAACTTACTACATGTTGTCAGATAAAGCCTTTTAAGAGCCTATTCCCGGGCAAACCAATTCCCTGATAAAGTATCGATGAAACAGCCGCTTATTCCGCTGCCGCCGCTGCCGGTGTCCGTCGAAGTCGAATCAGCGGGGGCCAGGCCAAGGCCGGAGGGGTCTTCGATTATTCCGTTTTGGTCGCCGTCATCGTCGCCCGTGCCGCCGTCAACCAGGGTGACGGTCAACTGGTTTCGGTCACCATTGAATGAAACGTTGGCACTGAAGTCATACCAACCCTGGGTGGGGCTGTATTTAAACCATTTATAACCTTCGGGCACAGGTTCCGGCAGAAAAATCGTGACAGCCGCGCTGCTGCCCGGGGTAAGAACACGTATTTTAAAATCAAGTAAACCATAAATCAAATCGTCAGGCATGCCGGTTCTATCCAAGATCGCATCGCCCTCGGGATCGACGGCGTTTAAGCTCACTAGGTCGGCACCGGCGCCGGATAATATTCCCATTTCTCTGGCGGCGGTTGTTTGGAACATGATGACATTGTCCGAAATTTCACGGATTCCATTTTCCAGAATCGTTATTTCAACCGCATCCGAATCTGAAAGACCGCCGGAATCATAAACTGTCAGCTGGAAAATGACCGTCGTGTCTTCAGTCACGGGGGATGCAACAAAGGTGGCTGTGACCGAATTTTCATCGGACAGCGTAAGCTCCTCCCCGCCAATCTGGCTCCATTCATAAGCCACGATTTTATCGTTTATATCTGATGACTGAGATGCGTCCAGGGTGACGGTTTCGCTCTCGGCAACAATCTGGGATGGACCGGCATCGGCTGTCGGCGCAAAGCCGTTGATATCGAAATTTACCTCGATGGCGTGGTCGCCGGCCACATTTGAAAATATATAGCTTGTGGCAATATCCTTGGTTTCGCCGTCTACCAGCACTTCGGCCACACTGTAGCCAGGGTCCGGTATGAAATCAAAGGTCAAACTGCCGCCTTGGGAAACAGAAACGGTTCCTTCCGGAGAAATCTCGCCGCCGGCACCCGCGACAGCCGTAATTGCATACGTGGCAATTCCCGGACAGGTGCCCACCCCTTTTTTGCGTCCGAAATTTTGAGTCCAATAACGGCCGTATTCGCTGCCGGCCTGATAGGCATATCCAACGCCGATATCACAAAAATTTGCACCCAGAATATTGGCCCGGTGTCCGGGGCTGGTCATCCAGCCATTCATAGCTGCTTCAGGAGTCCGATACCCGGCGGCGATATTCTCGCCGTAAGTGTTGTAGGAATATCCGGCATCCGCAATCCGGTTGCTTGGGATTCGACCGTCAAGGCTGGTGTGGCTGAAATAATCCTGGATTGCCATGTCTTCCGAATGGCCCCGGGCTGCCTCGGCAAGCTGGTGATCGTAGCTCAAAGGATGCAGTCCACGGGCTGCTCTTTCATCATTTACCAGGTCAATCACCTCGCTTTCGAAGTCGGCCGAAACTTCCCCGGCAATTAGAATAAGGCAGCATATAACCAAATACAGTAGTCTTCTCACGGATTCGATCCCCCTTGGGCTTTTATCCAAAAACTTTTTTCCGAATGGATAGTTCAATCCGTGATTCTAAAGTGCAAGATTTGCGCCATGGATGATTTGATGTCGAAAAACGGGAGGTTTGCAACAGACGACTTATCCATTTAATGCAGATAATTTTTGAGTGAAAAAATTAATAAAATACTGTCCAAAAAAGAAAAAAGTTGGACTAATTTGACAAAAGACCATAATTTAGACATAAGAATGCTGCTTTACCTCACAAATTCATAATCAGGGATCGCTCTGAAAGAAGTGAAAATGGAATGATGGCAGGCGGTTATATATGTCCCCGGGATTATATTCGAAAGCTCGAGCAACGCGTTTGCCACGCGGTCACCCGGGTAGCTTCGGTATCTTTTTTGCGGATCGGCATCTTATAGCAACCGAATTTGCAAAACTCCTCCCCAGGTTGTGATACTCCCGCGCCCTTTAATAAAGAACTTTAAGGACATATACAACCGCCAAATCAGCAGAGCGGTAAGTCGTTGATCGGGTCCGTCTGGGCAAACGGCCCTGAATGGAATTGTGTAATCGCTTATTAATTAATCCCAAAATTACAACAGGTTGTTGAAAAAGAGGTCACCAGCAGGGTGGTAACAGGCTTGAGGAGAGTCTCGACGTCTTCATGTCCACCTCCGATCCGGATGCAGACAGCCGCCTATCTGCGGAGTACACCTTCAAACAGGAACAAGTTGGCGCTGTTTTTATCGAGGTTGTCCAAGGATACCACGCTGCCGGTGTCAAATTGGATTCAGGTACAGTCCGACACTGGCGCCCAACATAATCAAAATCAACGTGTCTTGCAAGCAAAAAAAATTAATATTTACAGTAGTTTATGTTTTTTTACAGTATTTTACAACAATATACTGCAAAGTGTACCAAATCTAAAAAATATTGTTTTTGTGATGAGACCTGACCGTCGAAGCGGTGAGTAGATAAATTAATCGGTAAGCTTCTCAAGATATACACATAAAAGCCGATAATATAGCAAGGATTCTTTCCTCCAGCATTATATTCCGATAATCGAGGTGGCTTGCATGAGAAATAAACGCAGATTAAAACATCGCCGGCGCGATGACCGGCGCAAAACACCGGACCGCCGCAACGGCTATGACCGGCGAACGAATGCCGGTCGAGACACCGGGGACAGCAACATAATTCTTAACACCCAGGAGGCCTGCCTCTATCTCAAGATCTCCCGCCCGACATATCTCAAATATATCGCTAACGGTAAAATCAAGGCCCAAAAAATCGGCCGCGGCTGGAGGGTCTTCAAAGAAGAACTCGATCGATTTGTCCGGGGAGATTAAAATTATGGCCGCATTGCATTGCCGCTCAGTAAGCCTTTCCTTCCAGTGAATTGTTTGACAGCTTCATCCACCGGTGATAATCGCAAATTAAAAAGACGTACTCCGCGAAGCGCTCAGCAACATCCCATCGACAAATTATTGTCTAAATTAAAACGTGCTTTATGTTTAAATGAAGTCAGGATTTAGCACCCCGGCTTCCAGATTCCCCTCACTTTTTCCAAGCGAGGCCTCGAAAAAATTTTAGATCTCGAAACGTTGGAGGAGCCCATGAATCGAATAAAGCTGCCCACTATGAATTGTGAAACCGTCAGTCGTGAAATCGGCAATTTTGTCATTGAGACTGTGATCCAAAACCAATCCAGTGGCTGTGTTGTCGGGCTTTCCGGTGGTGTTGATTCAAGCACGACGGCAGCCTTAATAAAAACAGCCTTTGACCGTAATCACAAAAACGGCAATCCAAACTTCGAAATAGTCGGCTATATACTTCCTTCGAACATCAATAAAACAGAAGATGCCCATGACGCCGAAATCCTGGCCCGGAAGCTGGATATCCGCTTTGAAATTCACTCTATCGAAACGCTGGTTGAGGCCTTTAAAACAACCAATCCGGAGGCCTTTGAAAAAAACTACCATCGCGGCAACCTGATCTCCCGGGTCAGGGCCAATGTTTTGTCCACCAAGGCCGCTACCGAGCGTAAAGTGTTGGCAGGCACCGGAAATATGGACGAAGATTTCGGCATCGGATATTATACGCTTTTCGGCGACGGTGCCGTTCACATGAGCCCCATCGCCGGTTTGTCAAAAAGACTGGTCAAGCAGATGGCCGCATTTCTGGGAGTAGCGGACGCGATTATCAACCGCACCCCCACCGCCGGACTCGAACCGGGACAAAGCGATTTCAAGGACCTGGGATACGATTATAACGTGGTTGAACTGGTTACGGCCGGATTAGAGCAGGGATTTAGCACGGCGCAGTTGGTTGCCCATGATCAGATCGTGCCCCTGGTAGAAAAACAGATTGAGCACTACCGATCAAATTACGGCGATTCACATCTGAGGTCTGTCGAACAGGTCGTCGATGATATCGCCAAACGCCACCAGGGCGCAATGAAGAAGGTAAAAATTGTTCACCCACCGACACCGGATATCACGCTGGCCTACGAATAGATAATCTATATTGAAACCAATAATGAAGCAATTTTGAGGTTGCACGCGGTTGTCGAATGCCTCGGTCTTGGAGTATTGGAGTACTGGAGTATTTGGGGGTATTTTAGAGAAACCTCGGCCCATCGCCCACTCTCCATCACTCCAATACTACTATATTTTCAAGAATTCAAAATACTACGATGGATAACCTTATTTAAGTGCCTATTTAATAAAATCACATCGTGTTTGCGAAGGATTTATCTCAAAAAAATTTCGCCACCAAGACATGAAGGCACGAAGATTTTTTAAAAGAATTTCCTTCTTTGTGTCTTAGTGGCTTTGTGGCTAATTCCGGTTTATCCGGGTTGGACTACACGTAATCAATATATCCGGCCGTCCCGCAGTTTCCCGCTATGAAGAAAAAATAGTGGCTAAATTCGTTTTGGTTAGATCGCAATCACTGAATGAATTGTTGAAGAGGATCGAAATGCTGAAAGTAATATTCCGATATGGACTTTACGCAATCCTGCTGGTCTTATTAGGGAAGCCAAATGCCGTATCATCGGAATTTACAGAATCTGAAACCGATATCCTGACACAACCGGTGGCAAGCAGCAAGCCGCTTCTCTTTAAGTTAAAGCCGGAGCGCCAGGAAGGCTGGGGTTATAAATTGGTTTATCTGGTGGATGCGCCCCTCGAGGTGTTCTGGAAATTTAAGACCGATTTCGACAATCAAATATTGCTGAGCAACAAGTTTATTACCGCTCATCGGGTGGTCAGTCGCAATCGAAATCAGGTTGTTACCGAAGATGAATATTCCAATAGACCAAAAGCGATTTTTAAATGGCAAACAACTGTGTTGCCCGACCGGCATCGTCTCAAATTTGTCCTGCTGAATCCGGAGGAATGCGGTCAGAAATATCATTATGGCTCTATCCAGCTCGAACCGCTAGGCTCCAGAACGCGTGTCACCCAGATAGCTTATTTCGACTTTTTCGGTGTTTCGATCTGGGTAAGTTATCCTTTCTACGGCGGGATGACGTACTTCCTAAACTACACGGCCAACTGGGAGCAGCAAACCATATTAAAGGTCAAGGATAAATATGAAAAATAGGTTGGGAGGTTCTGGGTTCAGGGGTTCAACGTTCTGGGTTCAGAGGTTCCGGGTTCAGAGGTTCTGGGTTCTGGGGTTCAAGGTTCAGAGGTTCAAAGGTTCAAGGTTCAGAGGTTCAGCGTTCTGGGTTCAGAGGTTCAAGGTTCAATGGTTTTAGGTTTCAGGTGTCGGGTGTCGGGTGTCAGGTGTTAACGGTTTGTTGCTGGAATCGACATTTTTGGAGCGCAAGCAATAATGAATGCTTCATATTTTCTGAATTTGGTTTTACTGCCGCTCAGCCAATGGTCTCAGCTGGTTGGCAAGCCGTATTCTGACCCA
>Ga0209367_1000748_pt1 | contig 35612 bp, 12 predicted proteins | sample WorMetLIZISLAND2_FD_187412 | JGI IMG/M metagenome (GOLD analysis project Ga0209367, IMG submission 187412) | Marine gutless worms symbiont microbial communities from Max Planck institute for Marine Microbiology, Germany - Olavius geniculatus... ... | reverse complement strand
AATTATGAAAGAAATAAAAAGGGTGCCCGTTTTTTTTGAAACACAGTGTATATACAGTAATATAGCCTATAACTGTCAATGAGTCATTTATACATTTTAGTGGGCTGTATAAACATCGGAGTGAAAGCTACAGAAGTAGAGGTTTCAGCCAGTGGCGTCGTTGGTTACAAACGTTGTGGGCAAATAATTGCAATTTTACGATGCGCAACTGCATATTTTCAACAAAGGATATTATGAGTGCTCATGTTTAATTTTGCCCCATATTTTTTTCCAATATGGGGAATTGGCAGCCCCAAATTTCGTATTTAAAAAAAAGATTTTCATAAAAAACAATTTTCCGACAGTGTAAAATTTAGGGGGGTTGTCCCTCTTGCCCCAGCCACTTCCCACGTGCTATACATTATTGGGTTCAGCCATTTAGTAAAATTTAAGAGACAAATTTTGTCATCTCTTTCTCTAGCTCGCTGCCAAATGTTTACTTTCCTTTCAGGCCCATGAGTGTCTCAAAATCGACTGCGTTGGCTCCGGTGAAGGATACAGCCCCCTCAATTACCCACGGCTAGATTTAGAAGGGGGAAAGGTCCAGAAAAACGGGCGAAATAGAAAAGTGAACAAGGGGAATAGACAGGAAAAAAAGGAGAAAAGAGAGATGGAGAAAAGAAGAAAATCAACATTGCATATTGTGCGGAGGAGTTGTAGCGAGTCTGTTGAGATCTAATATGATTTATAATATTGCCAGTATGGAACGCTTGTGTTGTCGTTAGTGCTGAGGACCTATGGAACGCCGTCCATTCGCAGCGACTTGCCGGCACCGAAAATCAGACGCGTTACAGACTGGACAAACTACGGAGACCTGCCTGGAATGTGGGCGCTGATTAACCCCAGCGTCTTCTCTCAACACGGAATATACGAACGAGATGTGCTCGAACCGAGGTCACGAGAACAGGTACTACTAGTCTACTACTACTCTGCATATTACAAATATTATTCGGTTTTTGTATAAAGACGTAAACTCGAAGTTATTTACGAGCCGCGAGGCCCCCGTACAGGGCGGCGCTGATCTCTCCCGGCCGGGGAGCCTCACGTATGCTTAGGGGCCTCATGCTAGGTGTGATAAAATTTTCTAGTTTAAAAAATATATTCAAAATATAAAATGAATAAACATGTGGAAAGTTTACCTGAAGTGAACAAGTCTATTACTTCTCATTACTGTACAGTAATCTGTGACGTATCGCGGCTTAGAGACGTTATTTTTTGAAAAGACAACACAAATTGTATCTGAGTTTTTTGCGTTTCAGTTTTTTAAAGGCGGCAAATTTGCGACTTTCAGTAAACGTCCAAAAGCCAAAAGTGTTTCGTGCTCTGCCCCTGGACCCCGCTGGGGGCTCCGTCCCCAGACCCCTATTATAGGGGCCTCACGCTTGTATTTGGGGGACCTCCAACTCTCTAACGCCAGCAGTGATTGCGCCTATGCGCAGAGGGATGGCTAGGCTGAGTTAACCTGGATGGCTTCGTTGATGGGACACATGGTGTTAGCCAGTGCGCTAAGTCGTAGGCTACTTCACTAGTTTTTAGAAATATTTTAAAATAATAGTTGAATTTGAGCTGGAAAAATTCGATTTTGGTTGGGTTCCGCCTCGGACCCGCTGGGGAGCTCACAGCGCTCCTCCATACCCCCTCAATGGATTTAAGGGGTCGTACTTTTAAGGCAGTGGATGTCAGGAAAAGAATAAGTAAAGGAAAAAGGGAGGGCAAAGAAGGGTGGGAGAGAGAAGGAAAGAAAAAGGGGAAAAATAAAGGGAAAGGGAGAAAAGGGGATTATCACTCGTACTAACGGTACGATAACTTGATAGGCATGTACTTTACTAGTCTACTAGTCTAAGGTTGGTGGCGTGGTGTAACGAAGTTACTGTACACCGGGCCGGGTTAGTACTTGGATGGGTGACTGTTTGCGGGCAGGTAAACCATCTCAGTACATGTAACCAGCCGCCTAGGTCAACTCAGCTTTCCATCCCTCCAGGATAGGTAAATCGAGTACTGGCTTATCTGGCTGGGGTTAAGGCGGGGCGCGTTCACCCGTGTCGAGTGGCAGGTGACACTGTGTGATCCCATACGGCAGGTGGCGCTCCATAGCTCGGGAATGGGCTTTTTTAAGAGCTATAACACTACCTTTAACCTTTGCTGCACGTGTCATTGTAGTTGCGTGAAATCTTTGCTGCTATCGGAGTAAAGATGCCGTGCGAGGTATTCGACCGGCTGTACGACCTGGCAGCAGAACAGTCGCCCCATCGCCAAGTCTCGGTAGACACGTTCCGTGGCATGCTCGAGGAGGCGCAGGAGACTGCCATCGACAAGTACAAGGACACCGTTGCATACTGACTCCTCTACCCACCCATTCACCCCCTAACTTAGTTACCCCCCTCTGACATTGTCACTTGTCTTGTTCAGAATTTAATTTTCAAAAGTGCAACAAATTTACCGGCGATTTTATCTATGCCCTACTGTAAAATGCATTCTTAGAGATGCACGTGACCGGTCGAGAATTTATCGATTAAAATTTTAATAACAGTGTTAAAAGACTTCACGATCAATCTGTGACTAATTGTTAATTTCCACAGTTCTAGGCCTACTAATCTAGATGGTGATCTAATGAATTCATGTAGGCCTGGCTTATTAGCAGCGGGGTCGTGTTTTCGCGAGCGTGTGACCGGTAAACTATTAGCAAAACGAACGCTCGTTAACTTTTTACTATAAATGCTATTTCCTGCATTCAAGCTATGGTTACATGTAAGAAATCGACGCCTAAACATTTGCAAAAATGTTTCATGCTCAAAAACACTTCGGCAAATGTTAGTCGGTCGTAGATGCAAGATAAAACACGAAATGTTTCCAAAACATTTCTGCAAACGTTTTATGCCACGTTTAACCACCGTAAACCACGTTCCAAGATTTAAACCAAAATCAAAAACAGTCAAGAACATCTTTTTACTCAAGAGATGTTATGTTACGTCATCATAGCATCAGCACTCAAGTACACAGTGAGGTAATGAATACTCAACAACTAAATTAGTGATGGGACATGCACGTAAATCACGGCACGTTTAACTATGCACATCTCTACGTAAACACATGCAACTTAAACACGAAATATAACATGCAGACTCTATTTACCCGGCGTTTCTGTACAACGCGTAGCCGCTACGTAGGCCTAATTTAATATGCACCCTATACAATCGCTAAATAAGTTCATAATTTACTAGGACTATATATAATGAAATAGGTCTACCTACCACGTTCACGACACGTCTGTAGCCTACTAATTATTATATATTACTAGGGGGTGTAGACGTGAAAAAAGTGGGATATAAGTGGGGTACATATAAAAATGAAATTATTATGATGCATTGAAAATTACTGCAGGGTAAATTACTTAGCCATAAACAGAAAGCAAAACTGCTATAAAATAAAATCACAAACTATTACAGACACAGCTGATACAGAGAACATAATTCATAATTATGCCTACACAAAAAATGATTAACACAGTCCCTTTTAAATACATTTTAGTAAAACTGTGAAGAAGGAATGCACCCCCTCTGTGGAGCTGGAAAATGACAACCCCCTCCCACTTCTCCACTAGGGTGGCTCAAAAATTTTAGACCCGACTACCACCAATAAATTAAAGACTAATAATAAACGAAGGCAAACCATGTCCGCAATACAGCCATAAGTAGCTACCACTGAGCTAGAGGATGCGTCAAAAAACAGTTGCCTACTGGATACATTCACAGCCACTGAAGTGCTGCTACAAAATGCACAATAAACCGGTGAAACAGATGTCAGCATCAGTTGCATGAAAAGATCTACAAGTCCACATCATTAGATATGTATTATGACACCTGTGAAACCCTGCGAGTTATCGATATACATGTAATACCACAGATGCAGTAAACGAGAGGGAAAAAAATAAATTTCAAAACGTTAGAAAACGTTTTTTTTTTATTTTAAAGAAAAAAACAGTAAACGTTGAATAAAAGCGTTACCCTCCTGTACTTGAATAATATTAAAGAAATCACAGTACATTTTTCATATTCACCTAAACTTGCCATCATAGATTGCTTTTTATCAAAAACATGTTTTTGTACATAAATATTTAAATTGCCATCCTTTTACACTCAACGTTGAATGTTTACTAAAATACATAGCAAAATTTGAAAAACGTTACAAAGAAGTTTTTTAATGAAGCATCAAAAAGTTTGTAAAGGTTGATTACACTCACAGCTATGCATAAAACTTTTAACACAAACAGCAGTGTCGTAGGTAGAAAAAGACTAGGGCAGGACGTTGCAATTTTCTGACAAACATCTACAAATTTCAGACAGGAAATATGGGTGCTCAATATTTCAATTTTGCACTAAATTCCCCCAAATGGGAAATTTTTAGTGTATGAGCTTGTTTTTTTAAACGAAAATTTTCTGACAAGCTAAAATTTATGGTGGGAAAGAGTGGCAACTGCCGATGACATGCATCAAAAGTTTTATAACACACCGGGTGCTTCGTAAACAACTGCATCGGAAATTAAAACATTTTCCGAAAATTCCTTCACCGGTATACACTGCAGTAAACCTGTAACTAGAAATATGGGGCAGAGCCCAACGTAAGGCCGCCCAGCGCCGTAAGTCCGATTGGGGGACAGTTAAGAGGTTGAAATTTCGTCTGCAGCAAAGTCACGTGGCCAGAACGGAACTGCATTATCATATACATGTATAGCAAACGCAATGTTAAACTTGGGTGGTTTGAAATGAGACAAAAGAACTTTGTTAACCGAATTTCACTAATATTTCTGCTTTCGATGTGGAATCGATCGTGTGTAAAAATTTTGGAATGCTGCACCCTCTAGGGGTCGAAATATGGTCTTTCGAAAAAGTCGTTTTTTACGTACAATTGCACTTCTAAATCTCCGCAACAAGTAGACCGAAGTTCATCAACTTTTTTCGTTGAATGCGGGAGGAAACGCTGTAGTGCACCAGGTTTTCAGATTTGTTTCGGAGATATTCGGGCTAAAGTGGGAAAGTGTCCGGAATCGTACCAAATTTAGCATGTTTTTTGCCCCCCAAAATTTTTTTGGGGCAGACTCCCAAACTTTTGGACCAGCATTTATAAACTGAACATGCTTTCAAATATGTGGCAAAATTTCGTGGAGATCAGCCCATGGTCCTCGGAGATCTCGCGTTGAAAAAAACTGTAGCAAAACATAATCAACACTAGAAATATGGGGCAGAGCCCAACGTGAGGCCGCCCGGCGCCGTAAGTTTGATTGGGGGACAGTTAAGGGGTTGAAATTTCGTTTGCAGCAAAGTCACGTGGCCAGAACGCAACTGCATTATCATATGTATAGCAAGTGCAATGTTAAACTTGAGTGGTTCGTGGAATGCACACAAACACATAATTATCATTTCCCCTGCACAAAAATTCCTAAAATCAGTTCATAATTTGTGAGTAATCTGGCAGACAAAAATAACAGACCCCCAAACACAACCACCATTTGATTTGCTTCTGCTGAGGTAACGATAATAAGTACGGAAGATCAAAACACCAACTGCACTGATGTTGACACACAAAATCAAGAGCACCAAAATACGAAAATAAACAAAAAAACTAAAAAAAACTGCACAAAGCACAGAAAGCCAAACAACCACAACAAACAGAAAATGTGCAAAAATGCACAAAAACCAACAATATACACTCATAATATCAACACCGGGAATACAACTATTAACATGCTAAAGAAACAATATCAAAGACTTACTAGTGCAGCCAAGTGGTGTATAGAACTGACTAAATCCAATCCGCTAGCATATGTGTTTGCATATTATTTAAAGAGCATGTAACGGGGATTGCACTAAGATCCCTCTAGCTACCGCAATTAAATCTGCCGATCCATGGCCATGTTGTGCCCTTACATAAATTGGCATCATAATCAGCCGACAAATTATGGGCCACAATTGTTCAAGTAATCTAATGGAAGACACACAAACAGAGATAAACACATAACCTAATTCTTTCAGTGGGAAAAAGAATTAACTTAAATAGATAACACGATTAAATACATTAGAAATACTACAATACACATACACAACAACTGAAAGCAGTGTTGACAAACAACAATATCAAGAAATGCACGTAAGTAACAAATATGAGACAAAAAAGCACCCAAAAATCCACTGAAACAAACCGGTAGGTGACATGCTTGCAAGCTGCATTGCAAAGCTGATGGACAGCAGAAAGACGCAGACAGACACAGACATGCTGCCCGAATTTAAGGGTCACTACAGCTTGCAGCGTATGATACAACAGTATACATATTAACAGGAGCTATTTTCAAACAGTACAATACTAACCATATAACACAACTATAATATAATGTAATAACGATACTAACAAAGATACCAATTAGCATATAATGTAAACAGTATGCACAACTGTATATACAAACAGTAAACAAAAATGAAACAAAAATAATGAGCAATTCATCAAAAACTGTTAACAAAAACACAAGCTAAAGTTAATAAATTGAACCATATGAGATCAATAATTCTTGCTAAATGCAATATCAGCATGTAAACGAGCATATATAAACATTTCATTGCTTTTTCTCCAGCCACAGTGTATACTATATACAATATATGTTGGCACAGTAAACAACAGATATCACACGTAGACAACTATAAGCATCGTAAAATGTGTATACTGGTTAAAAGCGGCTGAAAAGTTTCAAGCATGTTTAACTATCGAACAAAAGCTGTATTTATCACACACATTTGATGCCTAGGGTCTCAAGGCATAAAAAATTTCTGTTTCCAGTTGCAGTTTGGTGAAAAGGTAAGGGGGGACGGAGTAAATAATATTTTCTTTTATTTCGCAATATTCCACGTAAATGTATATGCCAGATGACAGGCTGATCAAACAGGTTGTTTTCGGCATAATGTATGGCAAAACAAGAGAGGAAGACCGAAAAGAAGATGGACTAATGACCTAGTAAAGGTAAAGGTAAAGGTCGTCAATTTGTATAGCGCATCCTCGCGAGCACGCCTCTAATGTGCTTTCGTCACTAACCAGAGCCGCCTGCTGCACGGCCACCGTGTGCAGCCTGCAGACACAGGCTGGCGCAGCGGCCGGCTAGGCAACCCCAGTCAGCTGTACTAAGGTCTCCACCTTCCGTAACCCATGTAAATGAGTTACTACTCATTTTACCGTCCCACGGAGGGTAGAAGGCTGAGTCGACCTAGCTGGCAGGCTTCGCACTGAGATGGTTAACCTGCCCGCAGGCAGTCACCAATCGCAGTACTAACCGGGCCCGGTGTAGAGTAACTTCGTTTCAGCCGAAACACGTTACCAACTACGCCACTAGTGGACTGGTGCAACAAGGATATCGGCACCCTCTACAGATTGGCGATGGACAGGACGAAATGGACACAATTCGTGAAATATATCATGGACATCAACGGGCACTTACCCCATGGAGCAAGAGAGAGAGAGACAAAAAAACTAAACAGTAACCGTGAAAACTAAAGTGAAAAATACTGCTGCATAATGGATGAGATGCAAATGGCTTGTTTCCAGTCTCTGAAAGCAAACAAAAAAACTGCACCAATATTCTGACGGGTCCAATAGAAATTTTACAAATGAAGGCTTTTTCTACGGATGGACGGCAACTAGAAGCAACAGAAGATTTTGTACACCTCAGCAAAGCTTTGCCTGCACAAGCAAATACAAATATCAACCAATGACTAATGGTTAAAGTGGTACACTTGACATCAGGGGAGGGGGGATGTAGCTATGCCTCATCAATCATTGTGTAAGTATAAATACTGACACAATCATCAAATAACTGACAAAATAAATGCACAAGCAATCGTATAGCATGGTGTGGGAGGTAGCTATAACAAAACAGGGAGCTGAGTCCGCCTCCAGGAGGTCCCTCACTTTAACACTAGCAATGACTGTAAACTTGCTCGAAACTAACCATATCAAATGCCAACAGTAACAAATAAGGTAGCCAATCACAAGTAAGTTCACCAGTTGATAACTGACTTTCACCCAGAGAGTGACTGGTAGCAGATGCTCTGCGATTGGTTCACATGAAAAAGTTGTACAGAATACAGAATGCCTTAGACTGCAGGGAATCATTAAACTATTAGTAACAAAAGAGAAATAAAAATATCACAGACAGTGACGGTAACAAGAAGAATGAGATCCATACTAAACTTCTGCTGAGTATGTATCAATCCAAAAATTTTTCCTAAAATATTTAGAACAGCACAATGACCTAAAACTTAAGAACTAAAAATCTCAGAAACAGGCCAAAAAGAGGTAAGGTACTTAGGGACAAGACAGCACAGCTTTTCCCCACTAGCTAGAGGGTCTGGGAAGCACTTTGAGCTCCCCCAGTTGGGTCCAGGCTGAAAACCTGACTGCAAAGGCATTACGAACATCAAAAATACTCCGAGATTGCATGTAATGGGTATAAATTTCCCAAACTCAAGATTTTCATTTGTGGGCTTACAATTTACAACTAAACAACTTTTGACCACAACTGTGCATTATAGAATTACAACTGCAGATCACGTGTAGAACTGCATGTTAGGAAAAGCCCTGAGATTCAATCTATCTGAATATAAACATAAGCAGTATGAGCTCATTGATATGATATGTGTGCTGAAACCGGTTTACCAATGAGAAAGTGCAAATAGATTTTTAAGGCATTACCACTTACCCACATTTCCTGTTTAGCTGAGTGGCAGAACCTATATCGCCACTAAAATACAATCATTTCCTCCCTAGACCACATCTAAGCCTTCCACAAAATTTCATCTAAATCCATTCATAATTTCTTTCGAGTAATCCAGCAAACAAAACTCAATGATTGAACTCAAAAACCCTTCATCAATTCACTTCAGCATGGCAAAGGTAACAAACAACCGTACGCTGCTTAACTATTACACTGGGATTATAACAGCATAACTTTTCAAAACTGGAATATGTTTAATGTGTGACAAAGATATGCATTCAGAATTTTTGGCCTAAAAGCTAAGCATCATGCACTAAAATGACTAAAATAATTACACTAGCAGTAGACTAGACTATTTGAAGCTTTGGCAATTTCTAGCTCTGGCCTCTTCTGGGTCCACTCCATAAGCAATAACTTTGTTGGCCCTGTGTGAGAAAGAGTGAAATAACCTAGCCACACCCACTACTAACTAGCCAATAAGCATTCAGAAAATGGACTCGTCCAGCCAATGGTCATTCACAAGATGGACTCGTCCTTGGTGGGCAGAATGGAGGCTGAAAAGTCAAAGGTCGTCGTCGTCGTGGATACCGGCTGTGAAGTTTCTGGGGTTTTACCGGTGATCACGCTAGTAGAGATGTCACAGGAACTACTGGCATTAATACATGTTCGCTCCTCCTCTGTACGATGCTAAAAATAACACAACATATCAATAACATTCTATCAAACTATCAGATCTTATTGTATTACAAGTAGTTACTTTAACTACTGACCTGTTGACCTTTTGCTTTCACTCAACAACTGCTGTTGCCTTCCTTGAAATGATTTCTGTTTGAAGCTAAATGCCGCCATCCACCACAGTAAACAATTTTCTCACAACTATGAGGAAGTTGGTTCATTGACTTCTCTTAGTTTTTTCTTATGAACTGAAACTCAGTCGGTCACATGGTCACACAGTTGGTCAGTTGGCCGGTCAGTCGGTCAAACAATCAGACATCAATAACATTGATACGAGGGTCGTTCAATAAATTCCAGGACTGACATTCTTACACAACAACAGCAGAACACACAATTCTGATATTTATGTTACTTTTCAACATATTCTCCCTGCAGTTCACTGCAATATTCGCATTGTTCTACAAGTCGGCTGGAACCCGTAGCATTAAGTTTTTGTTTGCACCATGTTGAAATTTCCGGCCGCATGCTGTTGAGCATCTTCATCGTTCTTAAACTTAATATCGCCAAGTAATTCAATGTGTGGTCCGAACAAATGAAAAATCACTTCGAGCTGAACCACGACTGTATAGCAAATGCTGCAGCAATTCCCAGCCCATTTCCTCAATTTTCTCAACTGTGCAATGGGCCTATCGCATAGTGGTGCAATGTCATGTTGAAGAACGACACCTTTCTGCAGCAAACCTGGTCGATTGCTGCGAATCGCTAGTCGTAATCAATCAGACAATAATGCACAGTAATATTCTGCATTCACACTATGCCATTCAGGCAGAAAAGTCTGCGAGAACAACTCCCCAAGTGTCCAAAATAATGCTTTGCCTGCAGCTAATCGTTATTGTCGTTTGCAGTGTTCCAACATGGACATCATCACTAACTGACTGATGATCGCTGCAAAAGCAGGCAAACTATTCAAATACTCTCAAACGCGATAAAGTGTCGCTGCTAAATAATACAGATAATCTACGATAAATTTCAGCACTTTTTTTGCCTTCTGCAACTAGAAAATTTCATCATTTTTCTCTGACCATGCCAAACGTCAATGCCCATCATTAATATTTTAATAAAAATGATATCACAGCATGATGTCATAAATGAAACCATGGCAAGTGATGTACAATAGTGGCTGTACAACTTCATAATAGTTCTGGTTTTCAAATGTCACTGCATGCTTACTAAGAAGAACAGTCTAGAATTTCTGAATAACCCTCGTATTGATATTTATTTGTTTAATAGACAGAATACATTGCAGCTCAGAGAATCATCACAGCTGGACAACAAGGCATAAGCACTAACAGTTGCCTGGCATTAAAAATACATAAAACAAATGGACAAGACAGAGAAAGAGAGAGACAAGGCAACTGACATGGATTAGTTATACCGACATCATTGATTTTAGAGTACAAAACAGCCACATCCATTACCCAAAAGAAACTTCACAAATAAAATCAGTAATTGAAATAGTACATATGGTAGTACTGACTGGTTGGCAGTTTCTAGTAAGATGGACATCACAGCAGTGCTGGCGACGCAACAGAAGCCAGATACAGCCATAGAAGACAGCAGCTAGCATCTTCAGTATAAATGACATTCCTAAAGAAACACGCACAGTACTAGTAGTAGTAGTTGTTGTAGCAGCAGTGAAAGTAGAAACCAAATACAGCCTCAGAGAACAGCATCTAGCACCTTTAGTATCAAGAAATTTGAGCAAAGCTCACTAGACGCACGAAAGCCTATAGCATTTCCAGTTCAGTAGTTATAGTTTAGAAAATCGCATATCATTTGGACTCGGCCCATCGGGACCACAGTACACTTCGGCCACAGGCGCGTGTGGCGTTGGCGCAGCCCGATATTGCGAAAAAATCTGTAAAACCCCCTATTTTGGCGTTCAAGGCCATCCAAGGTCATTGAATTCGGTGGCAATCGAAAGCCAATGTACGACTTCATATTAGTGACTAATAGTAACCTAAGCCTTATCTCGCACCGTTACTGAGATACAGCGAGTTATTGGCTGAAAATCGCAAATTTTGACCAACCCGCTCTCATTTACCTCCCTCGTTCGGGGTGACCCCCTTCGAATTTATGGAAAAGCTTTACGGTTCCTGAAACTAGAGTCTTCCAGGTAGCCGATGGTGAAGATTTGGACATCCAAGCTTGGACCATTTTTGCCTGATCCACCCGTGTGACAGACGGACAGACAGACGGACGGACGGACGGACAGACGGACGGACAGAATTGCGATAGCTAAGACGCGCTGAAAGCATAGCTGCTTTCGCGCGTAAAAACGACATTCCTAAATAACACACGTAAAAAAGTACCTCCCGAGTTTAGCCCTCAGCCAGACACTAGCTTACACTGCAAGATCACTGATATGGGACTAATGCATAGCACAGTGTGTTAGCTTATGTCCTGGCTTTCACTGGTACTCAGTGTGTCTACCGCCACAGGGATGGATGCCATGGATGGTTAGGCTCAGCAGATCTGAAGTGACAATTTGTAGCAGATCTCAGCAACTTGTGGACCGGAGAAAGTAGTCTAAGAACCAAGCAATCTGACTATGTGCTGTTGCAGCATGATTTTCTAGCACTTAAAAGTGCTAAACAATCAACAAAAGCCCAGAAGCTGGACGCACCGACGTATTTGTATCGAAAGTAGACGAGGTCGTACAGCAGACAGTTGCCGTGGTAACCACACTGCGACGACCAATAGATGCATGTGCTGTCGATCACGTGACCGTACAGGATTGGCGACGGAATATAAGCTGGTACACAGACATAACGTTTGTCAACATATTTAAACAAAGTAAAATTTTATTGATAAATTGTGAAAAATCAACAAATTACTAGTTTCATTTATTGACATGCTGGGGCTGCCATCAGTTGTGGAACATTCTTAGCTTGCAAACAAATGCTGCATTCGAAAGAAAGCCAAAAAGATAAACAATACAGCTCACATCCTAAATTAACCAATACAAACTCCTTCAGAGGGCTAAAAAGCTCCCCTTATTTTGCAATGTAGCAGTAGTGGATATTGCTACTATTATTATAACCATAGCTGCTGCAAATATGACGATGACTAACTACTGCAACTACTATAACTACGACTATTACTACTAAAGGTTGCTTACCAAACAGTCGCAGCATCACAAACTGAACTCCAAGAGCAAATGCTTTCTCTTCCTCTTGCACTGACCTGAAATCAATGAAAACACTAAATGTTCAGACTACCTATCTCTAACTTGGACTAACTCCAGAGGAAAACCAGACACACGCAACCCCCCAGTTTTTGTTAAAATGACTTACAGACTTTTATCTACACAAAATCCATTCGTGAGCAATGCCTAATGACCAATGCTTCATAAAAAATTGTTCCGGAGAAGAAACATCGGTTGCTGAAACATCAGTATTTGACAGATTCTAATAGGTTATTGGATTTAGTTTATTGGATATCGTTGTTGTTTGCTAATCATAGCTAGGGACAGCGAATAAACTCCACTCACAACCTTGGCCGATTCTCTTGACCGACTAAATGACTGACTAAGAAAATCTTTGGTCGTTTGCTTAACTTAGCGATCAATTCACTTACTACCACTGCTACTACTACAACTACGACTACAACTCACCTAATGGTAACCATGAGAAGTGGCATTTGAGTGGCAGCGATGACAAACGTCATGAAGAAAAGCATAATCATGAACGGCAGGAGAGTAGCACATTCTCCACGACAGATGCCACTCGATGCGGACACAGAAGACATCGTGACACCACCGGCGATACACGCACAGTTTGAGTAGTTCTGCAACAAGAACATGTTACAACAACAACAGATACTGCAGTAGTAGTAGTAGTTGTAGTTGTATTAGTACACTGTGTCTCAAAAAATAACTTCTCACTTTTCATTGTCCATATATGTGCCAAATATTAGCAGCTGACTTTTGAAGTTCTTTCATTACACATTCTGTGGACAATTTGCAACAAAGTGCAGACATTAACACCAGACATTAGCAGCGTTTCCACAATACCTTGTAAAATATAAGTTTTTTTTAAAAAATCGCTATAATCACAATAAACACATTGCAAAAACTTATCTCCTGAAACAATTTTCTACTGTTTTTAACATAAAATGTATGCAAAAAAACTTGCCAGTTTAAATCTGTGTGTAAAATACGATGTGATGATATTAGTCCTCTAAACAGCAAAAATCATTTGGGTAACCCTAGATATGCATATGAATATGCATATGGCGTCCTTTAATACAATTACAAAATGTTAATCCATTAATTTTTTAATGATTAATTGATTAATTAATTGTTAAGTTCTGTAATCTGCAGCCCTAACTATCAGCAGTAAACTAGTATTACCAGGCTGTGCGCCGTAGCACTGTGTAGCTTCATACAGCCGGCGTAGCAGGGTGAGAAATAAACGACACGGTTTGCACCACACACTGGCTCTAGACTGTTATCATTACAGTTGCACATCAAGTTACATGATGACGTCAGATTCACAATAAGCTGGTCCCCGACTCCTGCCGATGAACTGTCACTGTGCATAACACATTACAATCAGAATAAACCAAAGAAAACAATTAAGCCCAAACAAAAGCATCTAGGTCGCAATTTAATTCTAAGGTTAGCCTTAAGGCTGTCATTGGACTCTTAATCTGTTCTCTGTCTCTCATAACATCGCAAGACATTAGAGATAATAAAAAATGAATGGCAAATCATTGTATCACAACTGACTATGGCAAAACGTCATGACTACAAACTACAAAGTTCTTTAAAATGGTACTTAAATATTTATTTTATTACATGATGAAATATAGCAAACAAATCTCGATGTTATTTATTAAAAAAACTTTACAAGAACATAAAAACAATGGAGAAAACGTCCGAAGCAATGCATTGCTTAGTAATTTGTTTGCAATTTTATTGAAATGTCACCGATAGCAAATAAGATTTTTGCCATTCTACCCTTGATAAAGTCGTTCACAAGCCACAACGCCCATACAGCAATGCTAAACGACCCTCAGCCAAACTGCAGCTTACACTGCAAGACCATGGATAAGAAGCTAGTGCGTTGCACAATGTGCCTACTTACACCCAGCTTTCGCTGGTACTCATAACCACAGAGGGATGGCCAGGCTGAGTTGATCTGGGCAGCTGTTTACAATACATACAGTATGAACAAACATTTAACCCTTCGATGAGAAGGCCAATTCTGTAATGCTAACGTCAACGTCAAAGGAGGTGTCGAGAACGTCTCAATAGGAACACCACCTATCGGCATAAACATAAACTAAGCACGCCAGATTGAAGGCAATAAATCAATAGTAAAAGTCACGGAATCTTGTCTATCTATATAAGTTTAAACCACTTTTTAATATTAAACAATGTACAGAGCCTGCGGTCAATTTGACCCCATCTTCCCGCCGAAGGGTTAACTAGTAGATTAACTTTGCTGATCGAACAGCACTAGACCAAACCTGATATAAATGTAAACTATCACCTGTAAGCGGAGGGATATGGGACGTTGATGCCTGCGACTTTGTGGTTGTCACAGCCGAGAGAAAAAAACCCTCCGAAGCACATGAGAGCAACAGCGTTCAGCACCAACGTAAACTGTACTGCACCTACAAACAAACCACATAGCTTACCTTTACAACTGGTAGCAATTAAACTGTTTTAGAGTTGGTGACAGATAGAATGTTTTCAATAACTAACTCTATGTAAATAATTAACAAATAATTAATTACTAATTCCAATTAAAACCTAACAATGGTAACTGACGGAAATAACACAGTTTCTTGTTAATCAAATTTTCTGGTTACTGATGCACTGAAAGTGAAACACAATATCTGAGTGTGTGTTTTTTAATGCAGTCTTTTTTGTAAATGAACAAAAATGTCAACTTTTTCTGGAAAAGCAGTTAATTGAGATGATTTCAGATGCCTGTCATGATGTCATAGTACCTATGTCATAATGATTTTACTGAAATGACCATAATTAAATTTTGAAAAATTAGTAGTTTATTTTTATAGAAAAAGATGATTACGTTGGCTTGGACATGTTCCGCATATGGACCATCAATGCATATCACAACAAGCACTGTACTGGCAGGTACCAGGATACAAGAGAAGACCATGTCGACCAAGAGCGAACTGGAGGAGCACAGTCAACAAGGACTTACAAAAGATGGGGTTCACCTGGGAAGAAGCAGAGGTGGCAGCTCTTGACAGACATGGATGGTGTCGGAGTGTGGCCCAATGTGTCCAGTTGGATGCGGGATGAACCAAGGACCAAGAACCAAGTAGTTTATTAATCGCTAAAGTCTTTTAATGATAAATCGTGTTATAATTATGCGTAATGCGAAGAAGCATTAATTTTCACAGTTCTAGTTACCTAGTGCACCCTATGAAAAACCGCAAAAGTACTTAAACAATAATACCAACAAGAATGAAGTCACACTTTACTTTTATTTCCACGGCGTGCTAATAGTGAATTTTAACAAGCCCGAAAAACAGAAAATTCAATTTCCAAGCTATTGTGACCCCAAAATAACTTAACCAAAACATGCCATCTAGGCATAATAACAAAGTTACAAGTAAGACATGAAATCAATCTCTGACCTCTCCTTGTAAGCTGGAACTGACGTAGACAATAGCCGCCCATTAGAATACCCACCACAGCACCAGGTATAGCACTGCCACCTGATTCACATATCGCATGTTTCACAAAACACACACGGTTCACATATCAACATTGCGTTTCACATTGTTATGATTCATATAACACATGCTTCACATATTACACATTTCACATATACAAGTCAAAGTCCGAAGAAGTGAAAAGATGAATGCAACGGTAACAGTATTTTGATTCAAGTTACTGTAGCCACTGTGCAACTCAATTTTACTTGCAGACCCGACAAGTACTAACCAAGCCTGGTGTAAAGTAACTTCGTTGATTTGAATGAACGTGTTGCTACTACGCCATGCCACCAAACTATAATAACACATATGATAGTAATGCCTGTAGTAATGACAATAACTCACGCCACGTTAAACCCCAGCCCATCCCCTGCCTCTCGGCACAATGATGATAATAATGATATTAATGATAACGATGTGAACAAGACATGCCTGTAAGAAGGTTGGCAGCAGACTTGGTAGCGCCGAACTCTGTCTCGAGGTACTTGGGTAGAAAGACAACAAAACCGCTGACAATTGAGACCTCACAGCAGATGCCGAAGCACGTCACTATGTAGACAGAGTTGGACAGCAGACGCCACACGGCCGACGGGAAATCTAACAACAACAAGAACAACAACAGTAGCAGCAATTATTAACTGTTATAAATAACACAGACAAGCTAATATCAGTGCCTTATAACGAGCAAATAATAAGTTGTCCTAGCAGACCATAATAAGTGTCTGTCAGTCTGTCCATCTGCCTGTATGGGCTCCTAACACAAAAACAAAAAAGTACAAAAAAGCTAAAATTGATGCAAACGTTTGCCAAGACAAACATAACGTCGGTGGCAATTTTCAGCTCAAAAAATTCAAACATACAATACGCTGGAACCAGGCTGGCACATTTCTCTAGTTAATAATGTTTACAAGTAACAAACCTCGTAGGTTTTTCCCATAAGCAGATGGAGAAGGCCCAGCATCACTTGCCGTCGTCCGATCGTCATCCTTCTGGCCTTTCTTGTAGAACCCCTGGTCGATCATCAGCTCCAGCCGTGATGGGTTTTCCCCAGCCAGCTTCCAGAGTTCCCGAACAAGCACTCGGGGAAACCCAAAGAACGGTAGGGAAACGATGAAGAATAGTGTTCCGATGAATAGAAATCCAGCCCACCATGCGCCGACCCAGCGAGGATTACTGGAGGTCAGGTTGAGGTCAAGCGTGGCATCAAAGGTTAAAAGGTCAACGTAGTACTGAAGCATTAGAGCTCCCAGGGTAAAGCCAAGAAGGGGACCAAATACCCCAGATGCATAGATGAACGCTACAACAACAACAACAACAACAACAACAACAATAGTAGTAGTAGTAGCAGTAGGAGTAAAAATAGTATTTAAAGATTTGTTGATGCTTTGGCAACTGCTGTTGCCTTACTCAGAAAGATTTCTGTCACTTTTGATGTCACCAAAAGAAAAATTTGTCACAGATAAAAAAAAGATGGTAAAACCCTCATCCCGGTTCATCCTTGTCTTGCTGTTTTCTGATGTTAACAGATATCATTCCAAGTAATGCAACAGCTAGTTACCAAAGCACAAATAAAATCAGCAAATAATGGTAACATATAAATCTTTATTCACCGAAAAATGGCAGCAACTACAACACACATATGTAATCATACAACGCAACCCCGATAAATGTCTGTAGCTTAACATAAACTTATAATGACTTATAGGGTGGTCCAAAAAAACGGCAGAGAGTTAATGACACCATAATTTTGCAACCGTACGTCATAGAGTCATGCGGTTATCAGCAGAATGTTTCGAAAGAAATTTTTTACATGACTAAAGTTAGTATTTGAATACAGCAGTTAAATATTCTTTGTTATTACCACTGGCAGTTGAACTATGCAAAAACGCTATTACCTTCGACACAGCGGTCCATAAAAACGTGCCACTTTTATTTTTTCAATAGCTCCATGAAACATTGGCCGATTTTAATAATTTTTGGCATGCGACATTAAAAAGAAACTTGACGTAAATATCTGCAGTTTTGGCCATTTCGCCCTAAGGTTGTCGCTACACTACCTTGTGAAATGCAGAAGTCGTATTTTGACCATTGATAACAATGAATTCATACTGGGCAGTGCATGCATCAGCTCAGAAAATTACTGAGACCGCAAAATCATTGAAAATTTGTTGCTTCATCTTTATTTTAAAATTCTGTGTCAAAAAAAACTAAAATGATATATCAACAGCGAGTGAGCTGCTTAAGTCACTCAGTTACTGAACGTGCTGTTGGCAAATGGTGTCAACGTCTACCACTTGCGTTTGTGCTGCAGAAGGACATTTTGAGCACATGCTGAAATGAAGATGATGTGATGTGATACGTGTGATTTTTTGAGTGATAATGATTGCTAATTGCGTTTGTCGCTATTTAATTTATAATTTTTGAGCCGACGCATACGCTACCCAATAGGAATTCATTGTTGTCAATGGCCAAACAGCGACTTCTGCATTTCACACGGTAATGTAGCGACGGCCTTAAGGTGAGGTGGCCAAAACTAAAGATCTTTGCGTCAAGTTTCTTCTTAATGTTGCATGCGAAAAATTATTGAAATCGGCCAATGTTTCACGGAGCTATTGAAAAAATAACAGTGGCAAGTTTTTATGGACCAAAGTACATTGAAGGTAATTCTGTTTTTCAATAGTTCACTTGCCAGCGGTAAAACGAAGAATATTTAATGGCTGTATTTAAACACTAACTTTAGTTATGTAAAAAATTTCTTTCAGAACATTTAGCTGAAAACCGCATGACTCTGTGATGTACGGTTGCAAAATTATGGTGCCATAAACTTTGTGCCGTTTTTTTGGACCACCCTGTATTAATGAGTAGTAGTAGTAATGAATATAATGTCGCACCAATGTAAGATGGAGCCCGTCGTTTATCGACATGGTTGTCAATGTAAGCAGTGCCCAGCGTGTATAAAGGTGATCCTCCGATACCAATCAAAAGTTGTGCAACGACCAGGGTTAGCACGTAGTTGGGTTGACCCGATTCCCGGGATAAACAGTCAGATGGCTCAGCATACCTGAGAAAAAAAGATATGACATGTTACTAAACATTAAACAAATACGTTGGCCCTGTGACAACATTGTGCAGCTATCTGCATAGCTATACAGTACACAGTAACACAACCCTAAAACTGACCACAACCTGGCTGTTGACTGTTGACCTTTTTCAGCTAAAAATTGGCACTATGGCTAATTCTGTTCACGCCAATTTTGTTGGCTTTCCAAGCTTTCCGAGTTATGAGCCATACGTAACATACAGACAGACAGGACGGCCACATATTAAATAAATTGACTGATGATATTCAAATATCCAGTATGTACATTGTAAATATAACTTGTCAATTTTAGCTCCAAAAATATGTAGTAAAACTTTGTTGATACTGTGCAAGAGAAAATAAATAATTTACAGGCAGGCAGCATTAGCAATACATGGCGCTAGTATTAAGCATTAACTGCCGGCAAAAGTTTAACGAAACTGCAAATATGACTCAAACTTGTATCAGACAGCTACAGACAATAGCCTACATTTCTACATTTTCAATTACTACATGTAGTTTGTTGCGTTTTATTAAACTTAAATATACGTTGTTAATTTTTGCAACTTTCCGCAACTTTCCTATTAATATAAGCCCTAATAAAAAATCAAGCTAATAAAAGCAGTGAATAGGCTAACAGACCGTGCCGTATTAGTCAGGCCGAGTCGACACACACTGTCTATGCCGGGGTGTCGAGTGGAATTGAGACCACCTGTCATATACAGCAGCCAATTAATTATATGTTATATACACCTTCCATTCAGCATAAATGGTAGCAACAGTTACAGCATATATGCACACAAAGTCAAACAAAAAGCCCAGCTGCCACTAAGGTGGACCAACCGTACTGCCTATATCAAATGGCCTATATCCGACTTCTGGTTGTGGAAAAAAGTGATTTTTTTTTCGAGTGACTGCAGTCCCATACATGCAGTGTTAGGCATGAGTTAACTGAAATGACTTTTAACCCACGAGTTAACTCATTGTGAGTTATTTTATTGTGAGTTGTGAGTTTGAGTTGACTCATCTCAAAGAGTGTGAGTTATGAGTTTCATTCAATTCACTATTTGTATGAGTTGTGAGTTTATTAGGTGTCTAAAATCAAAACACTGTAAGCTGGCAGTTTTTGGTTAAATTTATAGCATCCCAAAAAGGACACGTACTTTGCTGGTACATCACAAAATAAGTCATGCAGTAATGGATTAATAGGGACCTAAAACAGTGCCATCATCCGCTTCAGTAGAAAAACTCAAATGGATAGATTGAAACTCCAACATGAAACAAACTTTTGAATGCAAACTTTAAGAAATTTATATTGCTGGAAGCAAATATAAAATATCAGAGGAAATAAAATGTGATTAGAAACAGTATAATTTTAAGATTTTTTGAGTGAATTTTGTTGATTGATTAAGTGACTGATTGAAAACGAAATATTTTGTGGACCACTGAAGTGATCGAACAGTAATTGTTTGGTGATTGACCTTTTTTGAATTTTAAGACAGTCTCAATAACTTTACTGATTGATTGCTTGATTGATTGGTAACCGGGAAGAAACCAAATGATTTTATGAATTAATTCATTTTCTTGGTGAGTTTGATTTAACTCACTACAAAGTAGATGAGTTGAGTTTGAGATTAAACTCGTTTGGTCTGCATGATTTGAGAGTTTTTAATTCACTTTCTATCTGAGTTTTCCTGACACTGCATACATGCTGCTTATATCGAATCCCATCAATGCTAGAATATGATATGGTAATTAGGTGCAGGCAGAAAGTTTGCATTCAAAACTGCGACCGAACCACTGTGGATAAAGAGACGGTTATTACTGACAGCCTATAGAAACTCACCATCGCTGCCCTACTCAATGATACCATTGCTGACCTGATACTACATACCATTTAGCCACAATACATGTGTTACAGACTGACGACATAACCGGCGGCCAAACGCTGTATCATCAGAAGACACAAATACATCGAGAACGTGACTGTTTATAATGCTTTCAGTTAGTCAAACTAAGCCAAATTTTGCTAATGTAAATTACGGGTAACTTCTGTCACACAAAACCATTAGTCGACATTACGCTAATCAAAAACGAAAATTCCAAAACATCCGCAGATAAACAGACCTGTGACGGTATAAGCGGGCGCCATCATGTGTGGCACAGTAAAGAGCAGCGTTCCGACGCTCATGACAATCGCTCCAAACCCAATCCAGCTGGGTATATGTCGACGACCACCCAAGTAGCTTACCACCACGGCTGATAGCACGCCACCCACCTCCACTGATGCTGCGATCAGACCTAACCAGTCAACAATGACTGATAATAAATTCAAGAAACACCAAAATAATCGGGAAAAAAATGGAATCACTTTTCCTTTTTATTCACTGATTGCATACTTTGGCTAGAATTTGACCCCAAATATCCCACTTCCCTAAATGTTAGGGACCCATCTAACACAAAGTGCCACTGGACCCCGCAAATGTGTCCGCCAAATGGCATCCAAATCTGTCAGTTTGAGCAAGTTGCACGAACGTAACAGACGACGGACTGACTACGCTACCAACAGTGTGTAGCTATAGGCAGAATCATGCATGCTAGAGTGATTCTGACTAATAATGTAAGTAATAATACAGCCCCAATGTAATCAAACAAGAAAATTTAACGCATTCGACTGTGTGATGACAGCCTTACGAGATGATCTAAGGAAGTGAATTCTGCACCTAATAACAAATGTTGCTTTTAAATTCAGTTTTTTTCCATATTCATCCAAATTTTTCACATCATACAAAAGTAGCACAGATAGTCATCACCAACATCATCATTCATTCGTATATACACCGTGTCCGAAAAAAAGAATCTACACTTTTTCCTGAATAACTTTCATAAATTTAAACTTACTTTTATAATTTTCAGCATACATTACCACAATGGTACATTTTACAAAAAGCACCTAGAATTTATTTTCAAAATTTACTTTTCACTAAGTATTGCTAATTTAATTGTGACGTCATCGGAAATGCCATTTTTGCGGAAAGATGACAACAAAGTGAGCCTTTGTAATACGAAAACAGGAAAAAATGATAAAAGAAAATTGCAGTAAAAAACTTCAAAAATTGTTGGCATAGAAATAAATCACTTGTTATCCAAATTTTTAACCTAATCTTGCTTTTCGCCATGTTAACGCGTGGCCGTCGCATGCAGTATGAAAACGTCATTGTGCAGCAGCCATTATCAGCGAGCAGCGTCATTTCTGCAGCATGCGTTAGCTTCGCGATAGTGCACATTTGTAATAAAGTTGTTGACTCAAAAGTTGGTTAACAGCAAGTTTTGTCATAGTTGATGACCACTAAGGCAGCTACAGATCTGTTTATTTTGGTGTGGAGCAAAGTAAGAATACAAAGAGTGTTTTATTTTACACGGTAAAGTGGCGTCAGTATTCGAGTGAAGTGGACTATCAGTACACTGTCAGTTGCACGTTGCTTTTGTAATGTCGCTTGCAAAATATTATAAACATGTGTTTAATTTTGTGAAAGTTATTAACCAAAACACTGTTAGCTTTTTTCACCTCGGATACAAAAATGGCATTTTTGATGACGTCATAATTACGTCAGCTCTACGTAGTGACATGGCAATATAAAAGAAAATATCTCAAAGTTTAATAAAGCAAATATTCAGGCCGACTCCTGCCAAAAATTAAGGTTTGTCAAAGATATGTTGAACAAATCGTAGACTCTTTTTTTCCAAACACAGCGTATATGAAAATAAAACAAGTGACAAAAAACTATGTGAAAATCAGTGAAACATAAAAAAGCACAACGTGACTAACATCTATTCTGCTCCCACATATCTGCTACTATTTAATCAGTTACACTTTAATATAGGTACATAAATATTTTAAGTCACCATCATTTCCACACTGGTCGGATTATATGTTTACTAACCCAGTAAGAAAGTGAATTAATGAAAACATTTGCAGCTGCTTAGTACAAAGTCTATGGACTATACAAACCTGAGAATGAGGATCCAATCTCAAAGCGTTTCTCTATGGTTGTTATTACACTGTTGACGTAGCCAGCTGTCAGAGCACCTGCCAAATAAGTAAGTAAATAAGTAGTAAATCAGTCAGCAACTAAAATGTGAAGTTCTACAGTATATTTCGTTAAAACAAACTTCCACTATGCCAATAACACTGATCGTAAAATCATACATTGTACACAATCATTTATTAGAAGTTGTTAAATGGAATGCGTACTGCACAGGATTGAAAAAATGTAAAAATAAACTGAAGAAAAAAAACACAGACTAATATAAAATACATAAGTAAACAGCACATAAATGAAAATACACTATACACAGAAATTTTTGCAGCAGTTTAACTGTTAACAGGACAGTTAACACACCTTTCCATGAAGGTGGAAAAAAGGTCAGGATGATGTGGTCTAGTGGTTAAGTACCAGGCCTGGTCAACGTCATTGGACAGGTAAACCAGCTCAGTATATAACCTATCCACATCATCTCAGCCTGGCCATCCCTCTGGGGTAGATAGATAAATCGAATACTGGCCTGTCTGGCTGAAATTAAATTTGCATTATCACATATCAACCGTGTGCAGATCTGCTCACATTCATATTTGAGCACTGTGCCACATCTGAAGAGTTTTAGCTGATGATATGGCCAAGACCGTAGCAGCTTCTTTGGTTCAATCACGTCTAGATTATGCCAACTCAATTCCACATGGGTCTACCAACATCAGAAGGTTGCAAACTGCAGAGAACTCTCTTGCTTGTATGGTGCTACCGAGCAACCGTCATCAGTCGTCTAACAACCTTATACAATAACTCCAGTGGTTATCCAATCACTCACGCATTACCTACAAACTGGCTAGTATTAACTATAAAACGCTTTCCACTTGAGGTCATTACTGGATCAGTATACAGTAACACCTGTACAAACACTTCGCTCCGCTGACCAGCAACTTCTTGACAGACGACGTGTCAGCACGGACTTTGGCAAAAGAGCCTTCTCATATAAAGCTCCCAACATTTGGAACTATCTCCCTTTATCAGATAGACATTGTACTTTTCATCCAACCTTCAGGCGCCATCTCAAAACTTACCTACCGGTACTCAGTTTAGAGCCCATCACTACCCATCTAGCAACTGCCAGCACCACAGAATCCCCAGATTCAGCTCGCTGACTTTGCACATCTTTTAAATTTCTATATTATTATTATTACTATTATTATTATTATTATTATTATTATTATAAGACGAAACACGTTCACCTGTGTGATCTCATACAGCAGATGGCGCTCTGTAGCTCTCAGATGGGTTCACACAAACAGTAAACACACGTTTTAACCCCTTTAATACAGTGCTACAAAAATATCTAATGTAATAAGGTATTACCAGTGAGAGTGGCCAAGGCGCAGCACATTGCTGTGAACGTCTGTACGGTCGCCAGTCGCTGAATGACACCCGGCATTAAACACTGACCAACCCTAGAGCCCATTAGAACAACAAGCAGTCAAACTCAGCAGCAGCAGAAGAATACTTACCAGGTATTTGTCATACAAAATTAGCGGACAATTCTATTGGCAGCAGGACATGATGCGAAAAAAGCAGACTCCTTAATGCTGCCATTATGCTGGCCACTCACGTAACCTAATTAAAACACGTCGATAAGTCATACTGCTCAGAGAAAGACACCAAATTATGCCAACTCCCTTAAGCAAAGAGCAAAATACCCCCAGTACTTTTCCAATGAAACATTTAAGGGAACACCCATGCCGTTTGTAGTAATATCACGTCGTATATTCGTCGAAAAAAGTTCTGACAAATTGCAGTGCCATAAACATTTTAAAACTACATGATGCACCAGCGTATTGTAGGTAACACGACAATAAGACACTAAGCACAAAAACATCAGTTAAAGAGGATCTATTGAGTCAATACCAGTCTCTTCCACTCAAATACCGTAAAACTGCTAATACAAGCCGGGTGTCATATACTAAAGCCGGGTCTCTAATACAAGCCAGGGGTCTAAGTCAAATGTCCTAATAAAAGCCAGCAGTGTTACGGTAAGTTTGTTTTGGCTATCATTATTTTACTATTATTTTTTTACATTATTTTAGTAAATTACTATTATCTGACCTGCATTGGGCATCACTGCTATCCTCTTCCACAGTGGAAGACTGAGGCTCCCCAGAGCAGCTCGCCTGTGGGTCCAGCTTTGCCAGTCGGGCTTTGGGCTGTAATAAAACGTCCAGGTCCGCAGGGCGCCGACGCGACGTTGGAGAGCCTTGGGCCGAAGTCTGCGGACACGAAACACGGTCCTTCCCGGCGATTAGCTGCGACATCACCAACAGTTGATCAGATTTTTCTACAAAACAGACAAATACAGACTGATAAAGTCAACACTCGATCTATCCATCATTTTATTTGCTTCATAAACCGAAACAATTTACCAACAATTTCTTGCACAGCAAAATAATTCGCCGTGAGCAAGCCATGCCAGACTCATCAGCCCACCTAAGCGCGCATTATTTAATGCACTTTAAGCAGTGGCTCCTCCCCCCGAGCCTGACAGAAGAAAAATCTGACAAAAAATACATAATTTGGGGTGAAACATTGAAAAGCCCCCATTTTGGGGAAATTTACGGGCAAGATTAAACTTCCGAGCAAGCAAAATCTTCGCTGTCAGAAACTTTCAGCCATCTGTCGGAAAACGCAGCCTTTTGTCCCCAAGAACTCGCTGAATTTTTAGGCCAAAACACAAACGTCGCTCCCACGCATAAGCTCCCACCGCCCACGTGGGCTGGGCCTATATACGGTCTCTGCTGTAGGCCTATGTAACGGAGATGGCGACGCTGAAAAAAAATCAGATTACAGCCAACATAATAAGCGCATGCACTTATCACCATGTACACAGTTGCAGAAGTGATGCTATAACGAACAGAAATTGAGCAGATGCGGTCGCCAACATGACGACCAAACACTATTTGATTATACGCCACGGCCAGGCTGTTACGTCCGGGACGGGGCCATGACATCGGCACACACTCAACGCCACAGATGACGTCACATCTGACGCATATAGCGAACTATATACCATCGGGTGGCTCAAAAAATATGTGTCACTTTTCTGAATAACTCTGTAAAACATTGGCCAATTTTTATAATTTTTGGCATGCAACATCAAGAAGAAACTTGACATAAATGACTGTAGTTTTGGCCATTTCACGTTAATACTGCTGCTACACTACCTTGTGAAATTTGGAAATCATAGTTTGGCCGTTTACAACAATGAATTCATACTGTTTCCAGGCTTTCTAGACAACCACAGGGGCATGCTGCAGAAAGTTCAAGCCGTTCAAAAGATACAGTTCATGGTCACGTAATCGGGCAATCCTTTACAGTAGGAAGCATGCAGTGGACAGTAACAGTGCGCAACGGACGGACGCCGGGCAGTCCGTGTGACAGCAGCTGTCGGATCAGCGGCCAATCAATGGGCTTCTAATCGATCAACCTACCACGCAACAGCCTTTGCATTAACCGATCAATACTCATATAGTTGACCAGGCTTCGAGTGACCTAGTGAGTTATGCCCCGTTTACACGATCGAGCAAACATCGAGCAAATGTGTTCGAAATACACGTGCTAATTGATCGACGTCTGCTCGACGTCTGTTCGATGTTTGCTATCATTCATCCAGCTAGCTCGACGAGCTATGGTCATTAGCATGCTAATTAGGAGGGCGGGCGGGTTGTAATTGGAAGGCCTATATAACACGTGATCAGCTGTGGGCTAAGCCTAGGCCTATATTTGAGCCAAGGGGGGGTTCCATCAGGCCTGCTTGATGTTTGCTCGATCGTGAGCTATTAGTTATATTATTAGTTATTATTAGCTATTAGTTATATTATTATATCGATCGTGAGTTATTAGTGAGCAGTTTCTCAAAGCCCAAACTCCTTCACGACAATTTCCCCGTGTCAGGGGCGGACTGACAAGACTCAGAGAAGTCCGCCGCCACTTCACCGCCGTTTCTGCCCACGACACGTTTGCGACGTGCCAGAAGTCCGTTTGTCGCATCGTGTCGTGCTCGTTTCCAAATTCCATCAGCTCGACGCATACGGGCTTGTTGCCGACCGACTTGTCACGGGTTTTTATGAAACCATCTTCACACGCAACATTGGCTGGAATTCGCTAAACTTTCCCATGACCGTTTCACGGCCCACGCACGGATACGCGACTTCGCCGAAAGCGACAAGTCACCGACTTCTCCACCCAGACAACGCCGCAACACGCGTCACGAACAGAACTCTGAGAAGTCGGCGTAATGGAATTCGAGCTTAACGGCACACAGCGTCGGCGTCCATCTTTACCAAGCCAGCACTTGGGGATGAAGAAAGAAAACGGGCGGGGTGGCTTACGAGCTCACATCCCTGTCGACTCTGAGCCTCCAAAAAAGTGTCGTAACAAGCTCTCCCAGCGGAAACGTCTGGGGTGGGCAGACCCCCAGCTGCAAATGATTTTTTAGCTGACCGTATACTTACGTATAACGGTCGAGGTTATGGCACGGTTTTGTCGTCTGTCGTCGTCTGTCACGGATGTATTGTGACTAAGCGTTAGGTCGTGAGGGAAAACTTTTTACACAAATAATTAAGCATGCAAAATTTAAGCCATCTAGTGCAAAGGTAACATTTTCAAATTCGGGGTTGAATGGACGAGGGTAGGAAAAATGTGCGTTTCAACGGAAAGCTGGCCATATCTCGGAGACGGTGAGAGATAAAGCCAAAATTACTACTAATCACCAATAGAAAGTGGCATACGCCTTTTCAGTTGAAATGAAAGTAATCGACCTTGAATGACCTGATAGTCACTGCCAACCAGTACAGTGAGTGAGTGAGTGAGTGAGTAGGGTTTAACGTCTCACCCGACACAGTATAGGTCATTTCAGGGATGGCCTTTCCAGGCGGAATGCACACAAACACATAATAACGAAACAGTAAATTTAACCTTTACAGAAACACAAAACACAAAATACAAAAAAACAAGCTAAACCTAAAATTGTAAGAACACCATTATACGCGTGCATATATAATTAACATAACGGTAGTTCTAATAATCTTCCCTGTTATCCTCCGAACAGACATCAATGTGATAATCGGCTATCCTAGCGACAGCTGGGCTTCTTGTAGTTAATTCGTGGCCTTGAAACGTTTTTTCTGCCGGTAAAACAGGGCTGCATCTCGGCATTCCTACACTTCGAGGGGGAGCAGTCATCGACTTCCCCTAGCAGGCTAGCACAAAACTTTGCGGAATCATGTCCACCCTGTAGGCATATTACCCCCAATGGACTGACACCCACAATTCATCATCATCAGCAGCAGCAGCAGCAGAAGCAGCACATGGTAATACACAGCAGATCGCCGTGCGTCGCACGCCACAAATCACAAATCGATACCCGTGACATGTTTATAACGGTCAGATGCTCTCCTCTATAATCTGCTGACCCCTAGCGCCTCTGAAGCTGCAGCATTATCATGGCTCACATTGCGCTCTGTCCCAAATATCTAGTTAAGTTCTTTCGTTATGCATTTTTTGTTCATTTATATCCCGTTTACACGATCGAGCAAACATCAAGCAGGCCTGATGGAACCCCGCCCCCTGGCTCAAATGTAGGCCTAGGCTTAGCTCACAGCTGTTATATAGGCCTTCCAATTACAACCTGTCCGCCCGCTTAATTAGTATGCTAATTACCATAGCTCGTCGAGCTAGCGGGATGAATGCTAGCAAACATCGAGCAGACGTCGAGCAATTAGCACGTGTATTTTGAATACATTTGCTCGACGTTTGCTCGCTGTTTGCTCTATCGTGTAAACTGGGTATTACTCAGTTATTCACTCCCATAACTCTTCCATCCATCCGTCTGTCCGTTCATCTATCTATGATCTATTTATTAACTTGTTCACTCGTTTATTATTAAAATAGCTGAATGAGCACGAGAAGCTGACACATGGCAGAAGAAAATAGTCAAAAGATGCCTATTTTATTACAATAAATACATTTATTTAAAAAAAATTTAAAATAAACAAAAAGATATACATGATTTTACATGCTAAAATTTCACGAGGCACTGGAAAAGTAGAAAAGAGTTTTTTTTCTATGTTGCTCCATCACGACCACGTTGTGCTCGACTCAGTGATTAATTTTTTGGGAAAAGGAGTGATGTTCAAGATATCGACATAAATCTTAACAGATTAATGATTAAACGACCTTTAGCCACCTATACTGAGACGTACCGGTATGTGATTTGTCCGCCAGATGCCGCGGCGCAATCATTTCAGATCTATGAGCTATAACAAACGCATTCTTATTACCACGCTTCCCAGGCAACCGTGCGATAGTCATTAAGGAAGTACCCCGTAAGTGAGTAATTAATAACATTAATTTATAAAGAGCAACATCACCAAAGCCCGCACAAAGATTGATGACTTTCACTTGGAATTCTCATATTACTTGCGTAGAACAAGAAATTTGAGCTAATGCTCACGAGACGCACTGCAGCCGAAGATCGCAAAAATCAATAAAAACACCTTATTGAGTCATTCATACAGCTCGTCACTAGTGTTTGTTGTGATAGGCAGCATAGACCAAGAATGCGCATTTTACGAATTTTAAAAAATTCGTAAAATTCGCGAATTTTTACACATTTTAAAACGGCCAACGAATTTTAAAAATTTACGCATTTTTACGAAGTTTAAAACAGCCAGAAAATTACAACATTTTGTACTTTATAAAACTCACATCAACGCATCAACTTATACTTGTGTATTGTGCAAATAGCGACGATCTCGGACTCAAGTCTCACAGTTCAGTTTAGTAACCAACCCGAATTCCGAAGTTCGCAGATTAACTGTGCAGTGCACTGCAGTCACTACTCACTACTCCGCGTCTCTCAGTCGATAACTGTCAATGACAGCCCAAAGCACTATTACGCATTTTTACGAATTTTTACGCATTTTAAAAAATTGTTAAAATCCGCGAATTTTTACGCATTTTAAAACCGCAAGTTACGAATTCTCGAACTATGATAGGCAGCATGCCCATGCCTATCTGCAACCGTTTTCACAAAAGACTGGCCAACAATGGTAAAATAACGACTTTTACGGCGTACCGCTTTTTGATGCCCTCGTGCGCAAGTTTCCTTAAACCTAGAAAATCGGCACTTGGGCCGTCGAAATCTACGTTCAATTCTGAAAATTTCATATGCAGCTATTCCCTGTCTATCTCAATTGGTTTCGGCGCAATTCGCTCTTGAAATATGTCTTGCAGCCCGAAATCGCCAAAAAAATCAATAAAAACCTCTACTTGAGCGTTCAAGGTCATCTAAGGTCATTGGATTTGATGGCAATCGAGAGTCAGTGTACGATTGTACGACTTCCTATTAGTGATTAATAGTAACCTAAACCTTATCTCGCACCGTTATTGAGATACAGCGACTTATTGGCTGAAAATCACAAATTTTGCCCACCCCCTCTCATTTAGCGCCCTCCTTCGGGGTGACCCTTTTCGAATGTATGGAAAAGCTATACAGTTCCTGAAACTAGAGTCTTTCAGACAGCCGCTGGTAAAGATTTGGTGATCCTCGCTTGCACCGTTTTTGACTGATCCACCCGTGTGACGGACAGACGGCAGAACTGAGATGGTTATAAATGACGCGCTGAAAGCAGTACGTGCTTTCACGCGTAAAAACTATCGAAAATTTGCTCATACGGTACAGACAAGTAAACACAAGTGCTCTGAATTTAAACTTTGTCAATAAATTCACTAAAACAGAAGACTCCTGTCCTCAAATTTTGTATTTTTGAAGAACTTCACCAATAGGGAAAAATTTAGGGAGACGCTACTGCCCAGCACTGTATCATGGGACATCATAGAAGCAAGGGAGAGGTTTTTAGCCCTTCAGGGGGCACAATTAAGCACCAAAAGTACATCGACTTTCTCTCAGGCCTGCTATCAAATGTTCTTCCACACCAAAACGTCCTCAAATCGACGATGACCGCACTGTAAAAGGTCACAGAGCTGCCTCAAAACCTATAGCTGAATTCAGACCAATGCCTCCCCGAAAACCAAAAAGGGCAGGAAAGAAAAAGCAAAAGGCGAAAGGGAAGAAATAAGAAGGAAAAGGGAAGAAGGGACAGTGAGTGGGAAAACTGTTCCTGGGTGAAATGAATGAGCATAGACGACACTGCATGATGACTGTTACAAGATGTTAATAGCAGGCACAAACCACGGCATCACAAACTCACTTGCAAGTTCTGAGGCTAAAAAAATCTGATGTCTTCAGGCAGACTCCGTTACAAGACGCCGCCAATTAGTGCACCGGCCAATTACATGCCACAGACCGCAAAGAAGCACTGATAGCCAGGCTTGCCATCAGTACAATCCAGAAATTTTACGTGGATATTATACGTGGTCAGAGAAGTCTTTTTGACCACGTTAAACCCTGCAGCTAATAATGAAAAACACCGTTCAAAATTCCCCATCACGAGCTAGAAATACTCAGTACTGATGCCAATCTCGGGATTGATTTCTCAATCCCAAGATCCCAATTAAGAAATTAAGATTAAGAAATCTGTAATCCTGGGATCCTGTTTTCCTGATTAAGCAATTACTAAATTATTATTGGCATATTATTGACATAGTAGACTTATTACACGCAAAGGAATAGAATGCACGATTGGAAAGATAAGCAAGCCGTCAAGAATTTGGAAGTGACTGTAGCTGTCAAAAGGCAAATTACAGTTCAGAGTATAGCGCGCACAGTTCATTAGACGATCACAACGATGTTTCATCATGTATGACATTCAAAAAAGTATTACTTAACAAACTTATTTGTAATGCCAAAATCCCGCAGGATTGGGAAGCCACCAATCTCGGGATTCAAAATTGCAATCATTAGTTGTAAACTTCTGCAACGTAATCACCAAGCGTCTCTGTTCCTTATCTTAGATTTTACAACACTATCTAGAAGTCTTCTTGTAACTTTAACTAACTCAGCATTACAGTAAACGACAAAGACGGCGGCTAAGATAAACAAAAGTACAATAGCCAGCCTATACGGTACTGCGACTACGGTAGTGAAAACTTCAAATACAAAACTGACCGTCCGCAAGCAGAAACTATCCTGTTAACACTGCCACACACCACAGAAACCGCTACTCATCGTTGCTAGCCTGCGAGGCCGAACCCCGCCCAACCAACAACGGTAGCTCACTAGTAGTAGCCCAATCACTGACCGCATCGACCAATAGCAACTGGCAGTAGACAAGCGCAAGCCAAGACGTCGGCCCAATGCCGACAGAGTATACGGCCGTCCGCCTAGCCATACATTGCGGTGCACAAAATAAGTAACCAACTACATCTGTGACACGTTTATATTTTACAAGGTAGTGCAGCAACATATTTCAGGTGCGGTGGGATATCTAATAACTACCTTATTGCAAGTCTTCCGCAGCGTGCACGCCGTGCAGTACAATGGTAAATAAGTTGAGATCACATTACGTAAACTTCTAGCAAAGCCCTCCAAATGTCTGCGATGCAAATTTTGGAAGTCAAAACCGGTTTTAGGAAAACATTTGTCCGTACTCCGTAAAACGTCGACGATGTTAAAGTTAGATTAGACATTGATAAGTTTCTATAGGCTGCCTAGTAACTATGCGGCTAACTGAAGCGCGGTTTGGCCGCAATTCGCAATGCAAGTATTTGGGGTGAAGTCAGTACCATGGAGATCCGAACTGGTATCACACAGCAGCGGTCGAGCAACCCTATCTGCTTTTCAAACATTTTCTCCCAGTAAGGCGTACTGTTTAGCCACAATACAGTACATAATATACGTCACAGGCGACAGATGAACAAAACGGTGGGAGGTGTGCCATAAGCGTGACCGTAAATATACGGTCGGCTAAATAAGTCCATAATTGCAACGACATGGACAAAAGTATGACGCCTGTTTTTTTCTGAGCCATTGTGTAGTTTTCATAGGATATCACTGGAGCGGCGCCGGTCTGGTGACTCTATACAGTATATTTGCCATTCTCAACAACGCAAATGTGACAAACAGATTATCCCGGCGTCCATAGCAAATCTAATCCACTGGTAGCAACATAGTGACCACCACGATGACCGTATAGCTAGCTAGAAATACCCCCCGCCAAAGAGAGGCCCTCTCACACAGTGCAGGACACTCATTCCCCCGTGGATATATTCCCCTAGAAGCTTCCCTGCCGTTTCTGTGTCACCCGGACATTCTACCCCATCCGTCATATCTGGCTACCGGGTCGCGTTGCAGGCGAAAAGTGGATGCCCTACAGGCTTTCGAAAACGGGTGGGGGTCTGTCCGGCTAGGGGAAATATCGGAGAGGAAAACGTCCTGGGGGTCAAAAGATCCATGGAAAATGTCCCTCTTCTCTCTCACCCACCCAATCCCCTCAGAGAGGCGAGTTCCATGTTGTGGTTATACCATAGCACTCAATCATTCAAATCATACAAACTCTCGACCGGCACAGAGGATGAATTATATATAGGCGGGGGGGTACACTGGGGACATCGCACCCTCCATCACTCCCCCCTCCGAGGAGAAGACGCGCTCCCACATCATTTTGCAAATATATATATATAAGAAAATTGCCGTAGCTTATTCGATAATAAAACACGCGGCTTGCCGTAGCACTTGGTTAACGTGTTGCGTCGGATCAATGAAGTTGTTCTACTCTGAACCCGGTTAGTACTGGATGGCTGACTGTCTGTGGGCAGGTAAACCAGCACGATACACGTAGCTAGTCACCGAGGTCAAATCAGCCTGGCCGTCGCAAGTGGGTAGGCGAAAAGAGTGTATACCAATCAGTAAACGCTGGGAAGTAAACAGGCACACCGCGCGATGCACTAGCCCCGTTTACGTATAGCACCTGGCAGTGTAAACTGGTGTCTGGCTGAGGGCTAAGGAAACGGGGATCAGCGCCGCCCAATGGGCCTTACGGCTTAGGAAGGACCTTACATGTACGTCGTTACCTATACGTTACCATACGTCACCGATCCTGCATTTTTCACCCCTGCATTTTACGGTCCCGCTATCTGCCTATCCCCTGTTTTCCCGATTATCTACCACATCCCCATTTCTTACATTCATGAGTGAAAAAAACCAGGCGGTATCTAACTATTTACACGGACACCCGGAGGGCCTGCAGAGCAAGAGAAGCCGATTGAGCTTTGATAATGTCAGATGATCTCCGTTGAGCCTCGCCTCAGGCGTAATCCACGGGACACCTGATGGACAGATCCAGAACTAATATAATATCTCACTGGACTGACTGGACCAACGGACGGTCGCTATGCTAGTCCCAGGGGATCGCCCCACATCGCGACGTGCTATAGCGACAGTCACCACCCAAGATCAACCTCAGAACCAGCTTAGCACACTAGCGACTACAGAATGGCCCGGAAAAGCAGGCATCTGCAGACTTTCACACATTCGTCCGTAACGGTATGGGTATCGGACTTGCCATCGAGAGGTTGTGGGTTCGACTCCCTGTCGGGTCGCTATCAAGCGGTTGCAACTTGGATGGGTAACTGCCTGTGAACTGGTAAACCATCTTGGTACATAACCAACACCTGCAGGCTTAACTCAGCCTTCCATCCCTCGGAAGTAGGCAAAACCAGTACCAGTCTGCCACGGCCTTCTAAATTAGTATTAATCTAGAGGGCCGTGAGCCTGCCTGCCTGGAGTTAGGGTGGCGTGCGTTCAGCTGTGTCGGGTGGCAGGTAACAAGTGCGTGATCTCATACGGCAGGTGACGCTCCTTAGTTCTGAAATGGGTTACCGTTTTCCATATGAGCTATACAACACCTTACTATTATTTGCAACTTCCATCAAATATTAGTCGATTTTCAATTTTTTTTTCACTGGCTACCAGAGTGAGAGATGGCTTCGGTCAACTGGGTTATGTTACTTACTTACCTTACAAAAACGCAAAACTGAAAAGCTCGTCCGGTTGGGCTTTATAATGCAGTTCATGCAAAAGTTTGGTTTTTTAACACTCGACTAAGGCCTAACAGGAAATAAGCAAAGCGTCCGCGCGGCTGAGCTAATATCCAAAGACAACCGGAAGATTAATTAAGACGCTGCCAATTGAAATACAATACAATACAATACAATACAATGAAAAATTTGCACTCAAAAACTGACAAACACACTGTCAGTTTAATCTAGCACATAAACTAAAAAGAACTGAATTGTTTAAAAG
>Ga0209367_1000747_pt1 | contig 35623 bp, 36 predicted proteins | sample WorMetLIZISLAND2_FD_187412 | JGI IMG/M metagenome (GOLD analysis project Ga0209367, IMG submission 187412) | Marine gutless worms symbiont microbial communities from Max Planck institute for Marine Microbiology, Germany - Olavius geniculatus... ... | reverse complement strand
CTCTTCTTCCTCCACTGCCCCCTCCCTCCCCGAGCAGACTTAACAGTTATGCAAAAAGTTTTACAGCAGCCTCTGCCACGGAGCTGGAATGAGTTAAACGATAAACGTTCGTCTCTATCAATGTATACATGTTCTGCAAGTATCTAACGGAACGCATAGCTGCATAGGGACTGAGGACAAATAAGCAGACAACTGGCACTATTGACAACTAGCATCAATGGATCAATGCACGGGACGATATTAACAGAAGCAGCAGTGATAGGCAAAAATTAAGCAAAAAGTTGTTAACTAATAGTTTAATCAATTTGCTTTAGAAATAGCTTAGTTGAAACAATAGTTTAATTATTAATTTTCAGTTAGCAACTAACAGTTTAAAAAACAGTTAAATCACTCGTGCAGTTTTTGACTTAAGATATCACCGATAGCGTATACCCTAAAAGTGAAAAAAATCGTCAATTAAAACAGTGACTTCTTCATTACCGGTAATAACTATTTTGTGAAAGTAATTGTCAACTAACAGTTTGGTTATTTTTTATCTGTTCCATAGCATGGGACAGATAATAAAATCACTCGGGTCTGTCTGTCATTCTGTCAGTCTGGCTGTAAACACTCCTACTGCTGCAATTTTGATTCGATTTTGATGAAATTTCGCACAGTGATTCGGGGCCCGAAAAAATAAAATCGAGTTTGTTCAGGATAAAAATGTGGTAACTCCTTCCCCTATCTTACCCCAATTTTTGAAAAAAATTGCATTACAGCCTGTGGGGACTTCAAAGCGGTATAACTCGGTCCCCGTAAAAGATAATTGCGCGCTGTTTGCACCTACTCCCGTATTTTCGGGCCCGGGCTATCCGACGGTGTCATTTAAATTTCTCCCCTGAAGACCCCTGTTAATATGGCCACCAACCGTTTTTACTCAAAAGCAAAATTGGCTGCAGGCTCACAAGAGCGTCAAACGCTGAAACGCAGCTGCTAGGCTATATAGCGTGAAAATGGGACAGATACCACCTTCGACAGAACGTATTTCTACTTTTAGTTAAAATTTACTTATAGTTAAATTTTCTTGATTTAGTTGGCCATCACTGATCATCATTAACAGCGAAAGCAGCACTGACCATGATGTACATGTAAGTTAGTAGCAACTTAAAGCGTGTACAGAATGACGTAACTGAACTGAACGAAAATGACATTTATGGTCTAGTTTCTGACGAACTGGCCAATGGGCAAGCAATAATGATCTGCAGTAAGCACCGTGAAATAGGCACCGTCCGTGACTACGTGACTACGCACTCGTACGCGTCAGCCAATGACTAGTGGGCTCATCCTGCTCGCCCATTGGTCATTTTGTCAAAAACTAAAACACGTCAGTTCAGTTCAATTACGTCGCACTGTATGCGCCTTAGCGAGCGCTGCAGGACTACTTTCAACAAGACTCCGCCAATGAACGACTCAATACACTTTGTACAGAAACACTGTAAATATAAACACATTAGACATACGACACGTAGTCAGCATTCTATCTTAGGCTACACTAGGCGCCTAAATTCGCCTCAGTCTTCCAGAGGGGAAATGTGCACCAATTTCAACAGCCCCCATTCCAACACGTTGCTAGTAGGGTCCTTCTTTGTTAAACGGCATCACGTCTCTTGATCCCTTTCTGCAGATTAACACTCTGCACACAGACGGACCACCCTATGCCAAAAACTGTAGCAATATGCGTCTAGAGCGATGCCGCCTATAACCCTGTAGGCTACCATTGCCAGTAAGGCCAAATCTAGAATTCAAGTTCAGTCACAATGTGTATGCTAACTGCAGATTATTATATTGTGATGATTCAGTTGTACGCACTAAACACAAGTGAAATTTCGTAATAAGGCGTTATTTTTCGTATTTTTCTGTGACACGAAACAATAAAAACACCACAAGCGTCCTAGTCCCCACTCCATCCAAGCGACGAATCACCATACATGTAAGTTTTTATAACTGATTTTCAATAAAATACGGTTCGGGAACAATCGACAGCAAATTTGCAATGCAGCGATCATTGAAGATCATCCCACCTCACCTCAAACGCGTCGCTTCACCACCTTGTAAAACTTTAATGTTAGAAAGTAAGCGTGTTTTCTGTCAAAACTGTGATAATTTTCTTGATGCAACAGTGCGACGTACACATTACACGTGGACGTGTATATTGTACAAAGACGCAAACAACGAAATCGAATATTAAACTTATCGCACCATCATGAACCACAGGCAGTGGCGTATTCGGGAGACATAGCACGATGCCGCCTGGTCAAGACAACATCTGTGGTCTTGTTCAAATTTCAGAAAAGTGGGCAAATTTTTTGCTTCAATCAAACGTCCAAAAACCGAGTGCTTCAAGTTCAGGGGGCGGGGGCTCTGCTCCTGACCCCCCACTGTACCAGCGGCTCTGCTGTTAAACCCTGCTGGGTGCTCAACCCCAGACTATCGTTAAAAAACATGCGCTCATCCCCCTCGCCCCTCCCCTTACCAAAGCCTAAATACGCCACTGCCTGCAGAATGCCAATATCATCATCATCAGCAGCAGCAGCAGCAGCAGTAGCGCGTGTCATCGACATGTGATTATCACAAAATGACCACTTTCCAGAGCACATAATATTCTCTGACTTTTCCATTAGAACAGGTAAAGATTCATTGGCACAACAAAGAGATTCAAGAGGCAAAACCCTCAGCTAGAACATACAGTTGCTTTCAACAAAAGTTAAGCCACAAATTTAAAAGTGGGGAATATACATAAACTGCAAGTGAAGCAAGCAGAAAAATTTTGTTGTACCCTGCAACTTTTTGTCAAGTGAGGGGTAAACAGTTTTCTCATACTTTACCAAATTTTCCAAATAAGTGGTCACTCTGTCATCATCATCAATAAACTACTAGAATACTACACTACAATACACACTACAGCCGATATACTGTACACACTAGTGACTACTGTACGATTGACAGCAACGTTGGTAAAAGGGAGTTGACCTCTGTTTAATGAGCATTACAGTAAGTTCTACATTCATTTGCTGCACTCAGCGCTGCTGGCATGTCCACAACCATGGCTACTGGTCAAGACTCAGGAGTCTTCGAAGAAGGAAAGACAGAGAGACCTGAGACCGATCTTCGGGTGATGCCATTTGACAAGCAATACTATGCAGTAATTGAGAACACAGTGATCAGTTGAGAATAGACTGAGTGGATAGACTGGAGAATAGACTGGATCAAGATCAGCATATACAGTACAAGCTCGTTACACAAAGGCTCTCACGGTCACTGATTACATACGCCAGGCCATAACTATATGTAACGGTAGCCTACGTTAGTTGCTGCCGGTAGCATAAAGAACTAAGGTCATATATAACAACAACAACTAGAAAGCAGTCAGAGCCCGCACACCTCCGCCAAGGCAATGTTGTTCGCTAGGTGGCAGCACCATCTTCGGTTTGTCAGCGGTTTCCCTTATGCCCCATTGAAAGCAATGGTGACGAAAATTTCAAAGTGATCCAGAATCCAGGATTCCTTCCGAATCACCACCAAAATTGAACCACTGGTAGTTTGTGCCATTCCCGACATTCGCAGAAAATTTCAGAAAGATCCGTCCATAACTTCTTGAGTTATCTTGCTAACGGACAGACAGACAACAAAGTCCGGCAAAAACATTACCTCCTTGGTGGAGGTAATGATAATGCATCAGCTCGGCTTGGAAGGAAAATCTCAATCAATACTGGCGAAGCTAGAAAGACCAGCTACGATACCTACATGTATTTCGGAGGATTTCTATTCTGGTGCAGCACTTCAATGTGGTTTTGTTACACGACAGTTTGCCGGCTGCTGACTGAATATCACACCCACCTTTGTATTGCTTAGTCAATTTTACACACCCTTTAGGAATAGAGTACTGAAAGTCTAAACAGTTTTAAAAAATAAGAATAACAAGGATCAATGTAGTTCGGCAAAAAGCGAAATCGCCTTGGTTGTACTCGCCAGGTGGCATCAGCAATTTGCACTTGCATGTTTTGGCTGGAGGTTTGACCCAAAATCTCCCTTTCCTCAGGGATCAGGGAAAAAGTGGGAGCCTCGTCTAACACCACTTGTCACTGGACCCAAATGACATGGAAATGTCTCAAATGGTTTAAACAGGGGGGCACAATGTGACAGACCAATAGACGATGCTACGAAAAAATGTGCAACAGACAGATTGGCAGAATTGTTGACAGGAGGACACAGTCACAGTCAGTGGTGCAGCGAGCAGTCATACCACCACACAACAGTAAAAGAGTGAGGCTAGGCTGGCTAATGTGAGACAACGTTTACGTTGAAAGGACTGCCAGGTATGTGCTGGTCACCCCACTTTACGACTATCGTGTGTGGTCCAACAATGGATGGACAATAGCTGACCACGTACTGTCCACTGCGGTCTGTGGTAGCATTATTAGTGTCACTGGAGTAAATATTGTTGGTGTTGTCTAGACGACGTACAGATACTTCATTGCACGGACCAGCGGGACCAAGGACTCCGACCAATAGCAGGCTGCAACCTAGACAGACACAGACACAGTAAGCAGTGCAGCCAGCAGACACACCATCACCCAGCAGTGATACTAGGCTAGTGCATGCAGGGTTCCTACACTTTTACTGAGAAAAAAATTCCAGCACTTTTCCCGTACTTCCCAGGGCAGTCAAAAATCAATCAAACTGAACGAAAATCTTAGAAAAATGTCAAGACTTACAAAAACCCTAAAACTGTTTTTTTTACAAAATCCTAAGTACCCCCGGACTTTAAAAAAATGGCGGAAACGTTAGCTTACTAAGTTAGGAAAGCTCATGTAAAGTGAATCGCAGATATCAATGCAAATCTACAGTCTGCAAACTGCTCTGAATGAATAGCAAATTCTGTGTGTTTTACTATACTGTTACAAGATCAATCTATAGTCTATAGTATAGACTCTATACCTGCAAGCGACGTGTCGACGGTAAACGAAGTCTGCCGGTTGACCGTCGCCTCTGTGAGACCTTTACCTCGTGCACTTATTCGACTGGCGTCGCCGTTAGCAGTTGGACTGGGGGCAGCAGCAAACTGAGTCATTACAGACTGACGCTTCCCCACCACGTCACCTATAGCAACAGCAGAAGCATCTCATTAGTGTAAATAAATAGCTGAAGAAACTGGCGTTCCTACAATTTAAGAAACGGACACCTAAAACTAGGGAGCAGCAAAATTGTGCAAATTTCAGAGATAAAGAAAGCATGGCGGTCTCCCCCTTTTAAATCTATCACTGGACCACCACACTGCCCGTTTATCTGTCTATCTGTTTGTCTGTCTGAGTGGGTGGCACACTATACCCCATAGCCACGGCTAATAGCTTTTGGTGGTTGGCACAGTTTTTCTGGCTAGCTAGCCATAAACTAAATTACTGCTGGCAAAATAACTAAAAACACCTAAGCATAACAGCTGAATAACGTTGGTCATCTTCTCAGCAGTGTACTGTGCAAAGTTACTAAATAACTTCAAGTGAATTACAGTGGCGTGACTAAAAATTTTGCCCCCCCCCCTGCACGAAAATCATCCAGGGCTTTCTCTCCTTTTCCTTCCCTTTACTCTCCCTCCCTTCGCCTCAACTCATGTCCCTTTTTTTCTTTCTGTCCTTTTTTCCACCTACGCTCCCTTCGCTTACAAGTGGTTCTCTGAATGCAGTTAGGAGGTCTGGGGGAACGCTGTGTGCTCCCCAGCGGGGTCCTTTTTTCTGGGCAAAAAAACTATAATTTTGGGCCCCCTTGAGCCACGCCCCCTTGCATTGCAGGGTCTGCGAGGTCAGTAGTTACACCACTGGTGAACTAATATGTAACAAAAAGTTGCAAACAACAACAATAATCATCTACAAAATTCAAATGACGTGACGTTTGTCATCACCGTTACCGTGGTTAGATGGACAAATGTAATCATACGCATTTTTGAAAAAACTATTGATGATTTCAAGTTAATTATTAAACCAGCTGTACTAAAAATGTACTCCGTCAGTACACTCCCAGTAGACAACGATGCACCTGGAGTTACGTTGACGTGGAAAGGACTCCCAGGAATGTGCGAGTCGCCGGCGTACTTGACGGACACCATGTAGACACCGGCAACGAGTGGACGATATGTGAACCGATAACCACCACTAACACCACTACCAGCACTAGCAGCTGCAGTGTTAGGTGGCTGGCAATGGAGCTGTACCTTTGATGGCCCGTCAACAGTCACTGCCAGAGCACCGGACCCGCCAGCCTTGCTAGCGTCTACTGTAAACGCACACTCCTCACCTACCATATCATACACCATCATTGCCATCAATCCACCGCTAACACTACCACCACCACCAATACCACCACTACCATACACTATCATGATCATCAGAGCTGCTAGCCTTGCCAGTTTCCACCGTGAACTCACCATCGTCATCCATCAGACACCATCATCATCATCATAAGGAAATAAAAATCCAGTTCTAACTGTTGTAAGACTATGAAGATGAGTAAAATGACCATATGGAGAGACAGAGACTGAAAGAGACAGAGACAGGCGAAGAGGTAGATAGTCTAGCAGAATCAATGACAAGCATCTAAAATCAACTAGATCATTCTGTCTTTCTGCAGAACTTTAACATTTTAATCTGCCTATAGAACTAGATAAAAACACAAATTAGATATCCACTCACAACAACTGCTGCAGTGGTGTGCAGACTGCGAACACGGATATTGATGGACCCAAACTTGTGGATGCAGAGGTGAGGCCCAAAGGGTCAAAAATCAAGCGGACACAGAGAGTAGAAAATAAAGTTAAGTGTCTGGCATTTTGTGAATAAAGTATCTTTGACGAATGGCGAAGCTGTGCTATGCAGACAATAATGGCATGCAACTGCATCTGCGGGGGTGATTATCTGAGCCCCCAAGCTCAATGAGTGGATCCAACTAGGGGGGTGACGACAAACTGGGGGGAAACTCTTTCACCCAGCAATTACCACACTAGATGGAGTCACCTGCAGTAGCAGCAGTTAGTCCACGCCCACTAGCTGTGACCAATGACACGTCGCAGTTGTGTGATCCAACTATACACTGGAATGGACTGCCGGGTACCGGTAGAGAGTTGTGTCGAACATGCACCCAGTGAACCCCTTCTTCACGAGGTATGAACCTCACCGCACAACCTCCTGCAATACGTATACAATCAATAAGTCATACGGTTTGACTCTGCCATAACCAAAGACCACCAAAGTCAGGAGCCGCCATAGCCAAGGCTGTGGATCCACCACAGCGCAAGCTACTATTCATTTCCCGACAATGGACAAAAAGCCTCGGCAACTGATGAACAAGGTTCCCACATTTTTCACTGATGAAAAACTCCATAGCAGTGCTACTATGCATTGTTTATTCTCAACTCCCAGAACATTCATCAGTTATCAATTTTTAGCACTGTGAGCTTAGTCTCCAGGTTTTTCCAAAATGAAATTTATTCTCCAAAATTTTTCAAGAACTGAAAAATCAGGAAAAAATCCGAGACTTTTTAGAAAACGTGGAAACTCTGTATGAAAAAGATGATAAAGATGCGTCAGCTGACCATGTGGAAGCTGTTGAACGATGGCTTCTGATTCACACTCTGAGGGAGACACAATGAAAGCACTCAACTCACTGGCCGCAGCCGTGTCAGTACTTGCTGTATCAAGGCGCAGTGATGCCGGCTTGTTTACCTGTCCACAGATACACAGACAAACACATCACAAGTAAGTAGGTAAACAAGTAAGTAAATAACCTTATAAAGCACACGACAATGTTGGCAAGAAACTTGCCAAATCTGAGGCTGGGGTGAGGCAGAGCACTAAGTTGAAAAAACGTTTTGAATTGGTGACAAAAAGAAGCTATTGAACACCTATTGCGAATGCCAAAAGGGAGGACATTCCAAACAGTAGGGGCAGCTACAGAAAAGCTTTTAAAACCAAAACATGTACGGACATGAGGCATTCTACCACATCACTCAAGATGCACATAGACAGAGAGACAGAGACAGAAATATAACCAGAAATATAACTAGCAGGCCTACTCACCACATCATCACTGCATCACTCAATAGACATTTGTTTTTCGTTTCAGACTTTTTTAGTTTCCGTCACTGGTATTTCCTTTCTTCTTTAGTTTTCTGATCTTAGACTTTTATTTGCCCGTATCTGATTTTTTTTCGTTTTTTTTGCCCAGCATTACTGTCATTTCAGTTCCATTTAAAACAGCTTTAGTTCTTGTAGTTTACATGCCAGACAAAATCGACAGCTTGCCTGCAAGTTTTCCAGTGCAAATTATTTATCATATGTATCAATATTTTAAATTATTGAAATCTGCTAATCTTTCTCCAAGTAATGATCAGTATTGTTGGAGATGTTTTTCTTCACGCGTTTCACTTATTTCAATCACATATTCCACTTAATCTGATTTCACTAGGTAATGCAGAAGCATACAATGAGTGAGGTAAGAAAGTGAACTGTCATTTGATGGCATGTTGTGTCATGAATATTCCTGCCAAAAATTATTAAAATGTGATAAGTCTTCTTCAAGTTATAGTCGAAAGTGTCGAAAATGTTTTTTGAGAAAGTGTATACACAGACGCACCCAGACAGAGAGGAACCAAAAAGAGAGACAGAGACAGATAGACAGACAGACCTGACATCCAGTGACCCCGTCTATAGTCAGCTCTGAGCCGTGAAGTCCATCTTGTTGACTGCCATCAGCTGGCGCTACACGCACAGTAAACGGCGAATTAGTGATGTGCTGGTCATTGAATTTCACCGACAGCACGTACGTACCTGAGCAACAACAATAACACACAACAGCCCATCACTAACAACAGTATTGCAATACATCAGCCAGTCAAAACACAGAACAGCTGACAGAGAGAAAGAGACACAAAGACAGACACATTCAGACAGACACACATAAACATACAGAGATGCAAACAGTCAGAGATAAACTGAGACAAGCAGTCACCAAAATTTTCTTTACTGAAATCTGTAAACAAATAGGCCTAGGCTATCAGACTTGGAGTCTCGGACTGAGACAGATAAAAAGACATAAAAACATACACAGACATACAGAGAGACAGACTAAGAGACTGACCGGGTTGAGTACAAATGTATGAGACATCACAGGTTCCTTCACTGAGGTCTTCAACATGAATATCAGACTTGGATGGACCTTCCATTGACAGCGATAGACGACCGACCCCAGCCTCCCGAGTGTACAACGTCAACTGACCTATATTCCACCAATCACAGACCACATCAGACACCAACGCACAGTGTCGACTAACCTACATTTAACCTATTACAGTCCAAGTACAGCTGTATTGTGTGAGACTTAGTGGCGTAACGGTAGCATGCCGAACTGGTCTGGTGACCGTGAAGTTGCTGGTTTGACTTTTGCCCGGTTCACTAACAGGTAACAACCCTGGGCAAGTTGTTCACACACATTATGCGTCTGTTCACTAAGCAGTATAATTTGGTATTGGTCAAAAGGCGGTGATGCTCCGCGGCTGGGAAGGTAACCGTAGGTCTGGCATCGCACTGGCCTTGTGTCAGAGACTCACTGGTCTATCCACCTAAAGGCTCAACAGCCAACGTCTGAGAGATGAGCACCCCACGTACGTTTCAACTTTTTTTACAACTGTATTGGTTAAACATGAAGCTGGCAGCTTTGAGCGAATGTCTAGCAGAATTAGCAAAAGCTGGTACCAGGTTGATTGACGGTAGCAGATTGGAGTCCCGGACCAACGGCGACAATTTTGTGAGCTCCACCGTTCTTCACTGGACCGACAGTGAACTGAAATGGACTTCCTGCAACCAACATAACAGCAGTATCAGCAGCAACAGCAGCAGCAGCAATCTTAAAATTCATGACTAAATCGTTCATGTGAACTAACAAAAAGCCTGAACAGACACAGGAAAGTTGCATAAAGCTCAGAAAATTACAACTTCTACTCGTTAAGTTGTTAGGTCTATTGCCCGCTTTGGAGTGCACCATTAGATAATCGTCACTGCAAACAAATCAACATGGAAATAAAAAAAGTTTAGAAATCCCCCGTTTTGGTTCATCAACTTATTTTGCTCGATGAATGGACACAAAGGGTAGGACAATTTGCTGACAGTGATAACATTTAGTAATAAATAGAAATCGTAAAAATGGCAGAGATCTTCAGAAGGCCACTGTGGTTCAGAACGACAACAACTTAACAAACAAAGACCGTAAATCACCGAATCCAAATATGTCAAACGTCACCAGCTTATTTGTTATCAGAGAGACAGAGTGTGAAAGTGACTAAAGAACGAAGTCCAGCCTCACTAGATCTAAACAGCACTTGACTGGCAAACATACAGATTGACACAGAGAGAGAGAGACAGAAATAGAAAAAGAGACAGGTAGACAAATAGAGGGAGTACCAGGGACTGGGGTGTTTTGATGGTTGACCGAAATGGTGTGAAGTCCAGTCTCACGAGGTCTAAACAACACTTGATAAACACCGGGCGAGTCGTCAGCGATGTCACAGCGCTGTTCCACACTTGACGGATCAGTCACCATCGCGCTGACGTCTGACAACACACTACCTACACACAGACAAACAACATGCAAACTCAGGATGTGCTCACATAGACATGAGTACGAGTACAACTAGCTTACCCCTTCCTGTTCTATAATAACCTCTGACTCTAGCCCTGGCCATAGCCGCCCCTAACCCTATCTTCTAGTGTACTGGCTGTTGACCTAAGCAGCCAAAGCAAACTATGAGATTCCCTAACTTTTCTCTGACTTACCCAGCACGGCAAGCAAACATTCATTGAATATACTGTTAATGCTACATAGTCGACAATCGCTGCTTCACGTTAATTAATAATAGGCCAGGTAACCCCTGCGCTTTCAGAATATTCATCACTTAATGAATAATATGGCTGTAACAGCTGCAGAATACACACGTTAGCATAGCGAGCAAAAAATTTTAAGAAAATGTGAAATAAACACCATGCAAACATGGGTAATGTTTATAGTTTTTTTCCAGCTTCCCCTGACTTTTCCCTAAGCACTTTGGATTTCCTTGACTTTTCCAGGTTTTCGAAGTGAGTGGTCACCACGAGCCTACTGACTATAAACCGGTGCATTCTACTGAACTGACCTGGTAGTTTAAGGGTGAGCTGACAGTCTCGGCCGACATGCGACAGCTCGTTGACATTCATTGTTGACGTCTGAGTTGACGTCTCGCCATTCACAGCGTCCGTCACTTCACCAGTCACATTCACCACGAACGGACTTCCTACATGACCAACAACAACAACAACAGTTTCTGCTATTGCAACTACAACAAATACTACAACAATAACATCAGCATCTAACATCATCATCACCATCAGCAGCAGCAGCAGCCCATACCATGAAACCTCAACTTTGCGCGACAAGATAGATTCTATGAAGAAGTTACAACTACGACACCCATCTGCATGCATGATCCACTAGATCAGTCAGGCGGTTCAGCATCACCACCAAAGTTTGTCATTGTTCATCGTTTACAGTGGCCACAACAAACTTGCTTGGCTACCCAAAAAACAAGTCCAAATAATCGCTTCAACTGATTGGATTCAAAAAATTCCTCAATTATTCCAGGTTTTCCAGGTTTGTGACCATCCTCCAGTACCACTACGTCCAGTGCAATTGCAGGTTAACAATGAGAATGTACTGTAAAAATTTGTATTTGACATTTAAGACAGAGTTAGATAAAACTGTTAATAAAAAAAACAGAAAGATACACAAACAGGCAGGTGAAGGCTCCATCATACAGTACCTTGTATGGGTTGATCAGCAAAGAGAATGTTGATAACGTAGAGACCAGGAGCGGTGGGATGATACGTTACAGAACACAGACCGTCCTCATCGGCACTGTCAGTACACTCAATGTCCGCTTTACTGGCGCCCTCTATTGACAGACTCACGCCTCCCAGACCTATACACATGACATGTAATGACTGAGATGACACACCAAGTCAGTCACGTGACAAGCACCTGCTAGCGACAAACCCATCATTGTTCTGCTACAGTCAGCACCATCAGCGTTACACAACGGCAGAGCAACACTACACACATAAACCAAACCGTACGAGAACAGTTTACTGAGTAAAAGAAAACTAAAGGTAGGGAATTAAGACAGAAAGACAGACAGACAGTTGAGCACTCGGAAAGAAAAGTACAAAGCAAGCTAGCCCTAAAAACAGAGCTTTTACATTCTTCCTCTTTTTTACCAATAATGCACAAATCCTCGAGTTCAGTAATGTCAAGCATGGCAACTGTGTTTGTAACAACCAATAAGATCCAAATTCTTCAGACTAAAAACGTGCTAAAAGTGCTAATAAAAACAAGGCAAATATCTCTAAAATGACATCTGAGTTGCAGCGTTGCCTGCCGATCAAGACTAGAATGCCTCGATGGAAGGGGACATGAAGACATGAGCTGGCAATTGGTTCCAAATACCTGCATGTGAAGTGTCAATGAAGAACTGACAAGGCTGCCCAGTTTCACCCTCCGTTAGTCCACGTCCATAAACCTTCACTCCATCAGCACAGGCTAGCTCCACTTCCGAGACCATCGCTCTAAACGGCGACCCTGAGATCTCGTTTTCAGCTCGTCTTACACGCACCTCATGCTCACCAGCTTGAACGGCATTAAACACCACGCCTGCAATCAGCAGCAAACCTGCACGTCTGACATGGTCATTAGTCTAAACTTATATGAGAAAAAATCCCATGCATTGCAGTTATGGCTACAACCTTACAATCACTGTTTATTATCAGCTCGACTAATCAAATTCCATGTCAAAGTCATAACTCAAAACACAGCAATAATTCTCTTTTTGACCCCAAAGATCTAAGCAGTCAATCCCTGCCAAATAAATAGTGCCTATATGACAGAAGTTTTGGTGACTGAATATATGCATCTACTCACAATGAAGGCCTAGAGGCTAAATATCATACAAATATCATCGTAGATAAATGCATAAAAAACTACATGACACAAAACTGCAATGAAAGAGAAGGCGGAGGCATAAAAATCACGTTGCTAGTACCTAGTTGACCATCAAGCAGAGTGGTGAGACTGGCGTGTCTACATGGTGAGCCCAAAGCATCGGTGACTGAGACTGTTAAGTCTCTCAGATCATCGCCTGGAACACCAAGACTCTTGACTTGTCCACTGGTTGTCAAAGATGTCATTACTTTTCCATCCAGACCTTCAACCACACATACAAACAGACAAACAGACAAACAGACAGACAGAGACACAGAGGCAGACACCAAAACAGACAGACGGAGACACATTCATAGCAATGACAGACACAGATGCAAAAAGAATATTTTATTCACTTCCACAGTCACTATCAGTTGGCAGATAACACTACGTAATCTCCTATGGCAGGTGACGCTCTGTAGATCTGAGATGCGTGTCCCATAAAGAGCTATAATTAATCCACTGCTGCTGCTGCTGCTACTACAGTATTACTACTAACACTATTATACTGCTACAGCTACTAATGTGCACCGGATACTACTACAAATATCAAAACAACAACTACAAAAATAACTACAACTACAAGTACTACTACTACTACTAGTAGTACAATTAGTACCTGGTGGAATGACGTGAGTGGTAAATGGTGAGCCTGCTATGTGTTCTCCGGCAAACTGTACGGCAATGGTGTATATGCCTGTTAACTGCTATCATTGGATACTACTACAACTACAACAACAACAACGTTACAACAACAACTACTACTAGTACAACCAATACCTGGTGGAATGACATGAGCAGTGAATGGTGAGCCTGCTATGTGTTCTCCAGCAAACTGTACGGCAATGCTGTATGTGCCTGCTATCATTGGGTAGTATGTGACAGTGTAAGTGTCATCGGCATTGTCAGCACAACGAATTTCTGCCTTTGATGGACCTTCGACTGCCACGGACAGACCGCCTGACAAACACACAGACATACATACAGACAGACATACTAAAACACACACACCCAACTATAACATTAACCCACATATTAGCCCTTTTACAGCCACTGACAGATCTCCTAACTGACATGCACACACTACAGGATGGCACGTGACAAGGAGAACACACACAATACATGGCATTACATGCTTTATGCAGTGTTGGCCTGCTAATCTAAAGAGCCGTCATTCAGAACTAGGGCTAAGGCTAGAACTAAGGCTATGGTTAAAGTTAGGGTTAGGGTTAAGCACAAAGTGTGAGCAAAATAGCCCACTAAAAATAAAAACTAAATGGCAAGAGGCAATATCGAAAACTATTCCCTCCCTTCAACGACCACGAATGACAGCTTTCAGAGGCCCCTTGGAATGGCAGCCCTTCGAAATAAACCTCGCTTTACGCAGACTAAGCTACTGAACAATTGTGAAAATGGCTAGCATCAGCCACAGAGAATAAAAGACAGACAGGCAGAGAAAGACACAAAGAGTGACAAAGAGAGATAGACGAAAAAAGACAGAGAGAGAGATGGGAGTTACCTGGTGCATGGTTGTGTGCCTGTACGGTGAACTGACACGGCGCAGTGGCAACTCCATGGCTCAGACCAGCACCGAACGCGCTCATCAAAGGTCCACCACCAGTACCACCAGCAGTACCAGCAGTATCACCAAGGGGATGGCCGTTGTGCTGCAGTGGCTCGGCGGTAAACTGCCAGGGACTGCCGGCGACCGGTTGGTCATTGTAAGCCACGTCCAACTGATGCTGACCTTTCTGTCTGGGCACACAGCGCACCAGCACTGTGCCGTCGTGACGATCTATCAGCTCGGGATGATACTGACTGCCAGACGGTGACGTCACTGTCCCTACACATGCATAGGTCACACAGCGGTCACTCAGAGGTCAAACAGGGGACACACGTCACTCAGAAGTCACACAAATGTCAACTGAGCCATCGTGACAGTCAATCAGCTTGCGATGCTACTGAGAGCCTGGTGGTGACGTCACGGTACCTATACACACGCAGAGAGATCACATAAAGGTCATACAGAGGTCACACATGGGTCAATTAGCTCAAGACATCACTGTCCTTACAAACAAAGATCACCAGACATCACCGGAGCCATGTATAACAAACTGTTTGCCATGATAAAATCCAGCTGCAAACGACTCATTCCGAGGAAGGCAACACTGTTGAGTAGCAACCTGTCTGGTTAGGGATTAAACGAGGCGAGTTCACCTGTATCAGATAGCAGGTAGCACTTTGTGATCCCTTATGGCAGGTGACGCTCCGAGAGCTCTGCGATGGGTTTCCCATAACGAACTATACAGAACCTCTAACTTTTTTTAACAGCCACCGCCAAACGGTCAACAAAAACCAGCAAATAAACGCTGTAATTTAACAAAAATCTTACTGCTTATTGACATCAGACCAGTCAGTAACAGTGATTAACAGTCACCAAGCGTAGAATACTGACAATTACTGACCAGTGATAAAGTTGAAGATTGGTCCGACCGGGATGCAGAAGTCGACTGGTCTATAAGTGACGTCATTGTCATCGTCGGCTATGACGTCATCACTGATGACGTCACCATGCCCTCCATCCTCTGCATAGCCGTTCACTAGTGATGTGGGTCTGCCGCTGTGAACCATCTCAGCATTCTACGCACACAGACACATAGACATACACCTAGACATACACAGACATAAAAAAGAAGAAAAAATATCCCTGCAGACAATATGCAATTTTCGCTGCAATCAGTTGCCTGATTTTAAAAAGTTATGGAAGCTGCTGAATACCAATATTACGCTGAATAAAACAATATACAACAAACCCACCAAACCTCAATTATGCAACCACACTACCGTGTAAAACAATGACTTATGAAAAATCACAATTTACGTCATAATGCTTGTACTGAAATCGAAAGAAAACATTTCTTCCAAAAGTGGACAAAAACGGAAAGTTTCACCATCCATCATCTGTAGTAAACTGTCAAGCTTGGCTATGATTCTCAGCGAAAAGCCACTAAGCATCACGGTGATACTGTAATGACAAATCGTCAGACGTTTTTCAGTCGACGTCCGCTTGAAAACTGAATCAATCTAAATGAAAATCACTGCAATGGCTCCATCAAGTGGCACTGCCCAGAACCTTTCCTTCATTATGTTTCTAGAATATTACCAACATACTGGTCACTCATTTGCACTGCCCCCCAAGTCAGCGTGGACAACCGAGTGATAGCTCAACTGTTTAGTTAGGATCGGTGCAGAGTTGCTATGAAGCTGCTAATATTCACTGCCGATAAACGCAGAAGAACTAGGTGAGCATGTGCATCTGTCTGTCTGTCTGTCTGTCTGTCTGCAAGTCTGTGTAAATGTACCTGTGCTGTCTCTGCTTCTACTTCTGCTGGTGATGCTATCTGTTGTTTGTTCATGTCCTTCTGCTGCTGCTTAACCTCTTCCTCATCAACCGACTACAACAATGCACAATGCACATAAAGACAGCAGCATAAACTCTCAAGATATTTCCCTTCATTTTCTTCCCTTTTCTCCTTCCGTCCCACTGTTTCTTTCCAGGGTCCTTTTCCCTAAATTCAGCAAAACTATGGCATCTTTGAGAATGATGAAAGCTCCCCAGTGGGGTCTGGGTGAAGCCCCATCCGCCGTTGATTCTGAGACATTTTAGGCGTGAAAAAGCATTAGGAGGCAAGCTATGGAGGTTGAAATATGCAGCGAAATAAAACGGATAAACATTAGCAGTAGAACCTCAATGTAAGACGGCCACGACAAAATGACACACAAACAGAGAAAAAGACAGACACAAACTGGTAGGCAAAGTGGCTTGCCTATTGCACAATGCGGACAGACAGCAGATGCAGAGAGCCACAGGTACGCTAGCTGACAATAAAGGTCGCTTATAGTAGCTGGCAGTGAAGCAAGCCAATACAGTGTGTAGCCTATATGGGGAAACTGGGGACAAGGGGGCTAGGGAGCCGCACAGTAGTCTGAAAGGGCACTAGTCTGAACAGTGTAAGGCTTAGGGTAGGGTTAGTGATAAGGTTAGGAATAAAGATAAACTGTATCTTTGGCTATGGCGGCACTTGCAGTATGGCAAACCGAGTTATAGCCAATTATACAAAAAGTGACTGGCATCGAGGTCAACATTGAAGATCAGTTCTCTCAGCAGCGGAAATAGGCCTATAGCCCAATGTGCTGAAGTATAATAATAATCCGAAATAGTGCCACTTTGCATTAGTAATTACTAAACAGTCACCGGAACAAGACATAGGCCTACTGAGCTAGTCGGAGATCGGTCGCTGTCACTGAGCTCGCCGGCTGCTGCTGTTCGGTGTGCTATGCCAGCCTCTGTATCTTCATCAGCAATTTCATCATCATCACAGCGTGTCCTGGCTGACTCCTGCGGACAACTGCGCTTTGACGCTACGAGAAAATCATCCTCAATCTCTTGCTGATGATCCTCCTCCAAGTCTCCAGCTGCTGAAACCAGTGATGGGCAAATCACAAATCACATCAAAGACCATTTTATCAAAACTTGAACTTTTCAAAAATATTTAACTTATATAATCCAATCACACAAAAATCACAGCTGCTCTGCATACATTCTGAATATTAGGTATGCCAAACTCATGGCAGTCAGTGATGAGCAAATCGAATTTATGGTAAAGACGGGCATTTTGTCAATTTCTTCAATGCTACGAAAGTCATTTGTTGCTGGCTGTAACATTATACATAATGTCAAAATTTTTGTGATTTGATTTGAAATTGTACAATTTGAAATCAAATCCAAATAATATCACACGTTTTGTAAATCAAGTCATTGCTCTTCAAATCAAATCACTATAAGCTTACATGATTAAATCACAATTTGAAATCAAATCCAAATAAAATCACACGTTTTGTAAATCAAGTAATTGCTCTTCAAATCAAATCACTATAAGCTTACATGATTAAATCACAATTTAAATCGAACTAAATGTTGGTTACGAGTCCATCGACTATTATGCCTCCGCCAACATCTGACAACTACAAGGCCAAAAAGTGCATTTTGGGGCATATTCAACCCACCGTGACCTTAAACCTTGACCTTACTTTGATCCCAAAATTTGATGCATTCACGGTTCATTCTCTCCACAAAGTCCATTAGTAATAAAAGTCTGGTCAAATTCCGTCAACAAATAGGCAAGATATCTTGCTAACAATGTTTGTTCAGGACTCACGCACGAACAGACGAACGCATGAACACTCTGGAAACATAATGCTCCCGGCCACTACGTTGGCGGAGGCATTATCACGATTTGGAGTTGCTCACTAGTGGCAGCTGCAGCTTCATCAGCATCAGCACTGCGCGGAACGTCGTCAGCCGCTTGCTGCGTCGTCGCAGGACTTGACTCAGTTACCGACACAACCAACAGCGGCTGCAGGGTGTCCTCATCAACAGGCTCGGCATCTTCAGACAAGTTCTTGTCAGCATCAGCATCCATGTCACTATCACCTACAAACAGAGAGACCACATACATAAACGCACAGAATACACAAACAGACAGACAGGCAGACAATGGGTGAATTCCGTTACGACTTAGACTTTCGCTGCGCAAATTTCCAGAGTAAAGTAAAAGCTAAAGCTGAAAACAGTTAGTATATATTTCAACTACAATTCAATGTCAATTTCTTTCTCCTGCCGCCAAAGTCTCCTTTTGATCTAACTTTTGGACATAACTTACGTTAAGCCAATTCACAAAGTGGGAAATTCAGATTCAGAACAAAGTTTCCACTGAAAAAAAATACGTACTTAGACCGAATTTAAGCTCAGCAAATCAGACTTAGTGTCAAGTGACTTAAGACGGTCAACATCACCAGCTGTCATAGTACCTAGGTCAAACTGACCTACAGAAAGACAGAGAGACAACTCAGCTTAGACACAGCAACCATCACATTACCAGTGTCACCATCACCCTAATAGACTGAAAGACAGGCGAACAGACGGAAAGAACACACACACATACAAACACACACACCAAGATAGATGGGCCACCAAACAAAGAGACAAACCAAACGGCGCACAGCCATGAGACATAAGCTGGGGTTAGGGTAGCCTAGTTCTAAGCCGTCCGTACAGCTCTAGGCTAATATTTAGGACGAAGTTCTTAATCTAAGGTTAGGGCAGATTGTCAACAGGCACTGTGTGATCCCACATGGCAGGCGACGCTCCGTAGCTCTGAGATGGGTTATCCGAGAACAACTATGCACCCCTTTAACGCTCTCAACCCTTTAACCGACCTGCAGGTAGTTCAGTGACTGGTAGCTGAGACGTGGAGAGTTCATCATTGTCGTCTGGCTGTTGTTGCTGTTGTTGTCGTAGCTGTTGTTGCTCTAGTTCGTCAGCTGTTGGCGCTGGTTGAGCGTCAAAACTAAGTGGACTTGACGGCAGACGAAGCCCGTCGTAGACCAAGTCCACGCTGTGTTTACCTTACAAACACACAGGTCATAGGTCATAGGTTATAGGTTAAAAGCCAAAATTCATAGGTCACTACCAGTACAGGTAAAAATGTAAGTGTCACTATCAAGTGGCCACTACCTGAATGAGTCTGAAAACTGTCTGAAAACCGGTAAACTATCTCAGTACATAAACACCCACCAAAGGTCAACTCAGCCTTCTTTCCTGCAAGAGTAAGTAAATCGAACATCGGCTTGTCTAGCTAAAATAAAGCCAGAAAGGGCACCTTTACCAGTGTCGGTTGGCAGATAACGCTGTGTGATTCCATATGGCATGTGTCACTCCGTAGCCCTGAAATGGGTTTCACATAAAGAGCTATCTATACACAACCTGTCGTCTTGTCAGAGAAGATCAATGTGGCACGTGGACCATATTACATGTTTACCTGTGTTGGGTGGCAGATAGTACTGTGATCCCATATGACGCTCCGCAGCATTGCGATAGGATTCCTATGAAGAGCTATGATGAACAGTTAGCTACACACCTACTTAACCTATAAGATACACGGAAACAGACAGACAGACATACAGACCTTCAGTGGCTGGTGTATAAGAGCATCGATACAGCTGGTCAGCACTATCATCAAGACAGACATCAGCTGGCTGCTGATCACCGTCAGGACCAGTCACAGACACAGCCAGCAGCTTAGTGACGTCATCAGCAGAACGGGTGCACCTTCCCTTCTCCAGAGCACTGGCATCCACTAGCAGCTCCATAGGCTCACCGACACACGGCTCTACACACGGATGCACAGACACACCTAGAGACACAGAGACAAACGGACAGACAGACAGAGAGACGCATACAGAAGCTGCCAACCTCTCCGTTCTGCTACTACCAACCGTCAATCTGGCAGCGCCTCTGGTCAAGTTAACAACTGTCACCAATGCTCAGGCTTTCTCGGTTATCGGCCCACCAACGTGGAACGACCTGCCGGACGACGTGATGACTGCTGAGTCATGGTGCACCTTCTGTTGGCAATTCAAAACTCATCTGTTCACCAAAAGCCTTTTCTGACAATTTCCTGAACTGGACCCCACCTAACCTCTTTCTAGTGGATCTAGCAGTAGCTTGTATTACTTAAGCCAGTTTAAAAATCACAGAGTAATTGATTGATTGATACAGAAACACAGACACACTGACGCACGAACAGACTGACATATCGGCAAGTATGTGTAGTGTCAACTGAGTGAATGCAATACATTCAACTGTTAGATGAGGACAAACGATTGGATCTCACAGGCACCGTCAGGTATCATACAGCCATACATACAAAATGACACACTGTCAGACAGGTGCAAGTAATGAGGTGTTTACATAATCCAGCAAACTTCCAGCAATGTATTCAAAATACACAAGCTAATGCTGGACGTTTGCTGGAAGTTTGCTGGATCGTGTAAACACCTTATAACTCAAACGCGCTCAATGTGCTAGGAAAATGAGAAGTCTACTTTCGAACTTAATTCTCCAACCTTTGGGCTTTTTCTCTTTTCCAGGAAGAAAGTTTTGTTAAAGATGTAAAGCGAAAACTAGCGGGGCAGTAAAAAATAGTAAGAGAACTTTTGTTGAGGGTGTAGATTGCTCAGTAAAAGCAGACGTGTGTCTTGTTAAAGGTGTACGTAGACTGCTCAGTAGAAAATTGGTGTGAAATTTTGATATACATCCTTAGCAAAACTTCTTCTCCCCTATTTTTCACTAGGCACAAGCTGCGCCCACCAGGTATAGGGATAGAAGCCACTGCAGACACAGAGACATTCAGACGCAGACAGAAAGACAAGCACCTGTTGCTTCATCAGGTCGGCGGACACTGATAAGCTCAACTGGTACATGAGGGGCAACGCTGATCTCGTAAGGACTGTTTGGTATCTCAACGTCGTCAAAGAAGACGTTAGCCGTCAACGTTCCGACCGACTGCGGGACGAATGAAACATCAAACGTGTTGTTGCCATTGTCAACGGTTTCTATGGCAACGTCGCAGCCGTCCGCATCATACAGGGACACTGCCACGTCGCCTATAGCAACAGCAGCAACAGCAGCTTGTCTATTCAGATGCATGAGCACACTTGAATGAAACCTAACCCTAACACTAACCCCCTACCTTAACCCTAACATAACACCCTAAGCCACAATGGCCTAACCTAATAGCTGTTCTCTCGTCCACCTTCAAAATGACCCATAATGGGGTGTTTACACGACCCAGCAAACGTCCAGCAAACTTCCAGCAAATGTAATGCTGGACGTTTGCTGGACGTTTGCTGGATCGTGTAAACACCCTATAATGCGTCAAGTGGAACGTTAAACTCTACTCACTCACTAGTCACTTTTTTTCTCATAAATCAACATCTTTTTCTTCACTTGCTACAATTCATCGGTTGTCACTGTTTCATCATAGCTATAACTCGTCTATTTGTTTCACTTCACTTCAGAAAAAAGCTACAAATTCAAAAATCTTTTGAAAAAATTGTAATTTGCTATTAGATTGCAAGATAACATTCGAAAAAAACTTACAAAAAACTCATGTATAAACAAATTGCTAGCTTAGAAAGATCTCGTAAAAATCTTTTTAAAAATCCTAGAAAGTAAGTTAAGCCCCAGCCTCTTATATACACAGCATTAAGCATATAATAGTTATTTGTTTTTTTTTTAAATTTTAAGAACAGAAAAATCAGACCAGGCCCGGCGTCAGCGCAGTCAACGGTGAACTGGGTCAGTGCGAAGGTCGAAGGTTGCTTGTTGATGGCGTCTCCATAGACCCGCACCTGACTGGGGTCAGACTGCTGTTGAACGTTGACCTAAAAAGACACAGCATGACGTCATGGGCACTTGCTCACAGAGACTAATTAAATTTAATTGAACCAATCACAGCGACGCTAAAAATACCTGACTGGCATGCGCCGTCCGAGCATCTACTGCAGTATAGGGCAGTGATCTAAGTGCGAGACTGAAAATTAGAGTTTTGGCAATTTTAAACTTGAGGCAACCCCGGTCTTAAAGCAATTAGGTCAGACTGCTGAAATCTTGGTGTCGTGATTTTCACTGCAGTTCAAAACCCGACATTGATCACTGCATGCACAATAAGTCAACTAACATATTATCAATAAGTCAAAATCTACCGAATAAACTGCTAGAAGATTATTCACTGCCTCGAGTTATTTTTAAAATATTTTTTCTATGGTCCTAAGATTTTGATTTCATTAAAATCTGTAACAAGAAGCCCAGCTTTCGCTAGGATAGCCGACTGTACTGGTTGTCAGTGACCTTCAAGGTCATCCAAGGTCGATGATTTCCATCTCATCTGAAAGGGCGTATGCGATTTCCTATTAGTGATCAATAGCAACCTTGGCCATAACTTTCACCAAATCCGAGACACAGCCCATTGTTCATTAACGCGGGCAATGGATGGCCGCATAGTGCGCTGCGGTATCACTAGCTCATGCCAATCAGCTGCCACTTCTGAGATTGTAAGGCGATTTTGTCCACGAGTTCGTCTCATGTAAGAAGCACTATAGCAAGTACTGGACTTTACCTTGAACGGAGCCCGTGGTACGCTGACAGAGCCGTAGGTGACAATGACGCTGTGTTTGCCGGTGCGTCTTGGCGTATAAGTGCACTCGTATCGCCCAGCGTGGTCATTCTCATCTTTGACTACAGACACATTGTCCAGCGGCTCACAGCTTTCCAGTTCAACCACAGCCACGTCCAGCTCAGCCGTCCCAGCAGCACTTGCGTCAACACTGAACACTGCCGGCTCACTGACCACCACACCGTCAGCTGCGACGCCCTTACCTTGTACTACCACCTACACACACACGATGACCTTGGCAGTGTAAGAGTTAGAACGTCGGACTTGTGATGGCGAGGTTGTCGGTTCAGCTCCTAGTTGGGTCACTATCAAGTGGTTACTACTTGTCTGCGGACCACTAAACCATCTCGGTATGTATCCAACAGCTAGATAAACTCAGCCTTTTATCCCTCTGGGGTAAATCAAGTACCGGCCTGTCTGGCTGGGGCTATGGGGCTGGAGCTATATTCACTTGTGTCAGATGGCAGGTCACTTAACTGTGTAATCCCATATGGCAGGAGATGCTCCTTAGCTCTGAGATGGGTTTCCTATAAAGATCTATACCATTTAACCATTTTAAACCATAACACCATCAACCACCGGCAGCTTGCGCTCAGTGAGAAATAAGAAAGAAGAAGTTTTGATAAGGTTGTAGATCAAAACTTACCCTCCCCTATTTTCACTGGGCAAACTACACCATTAACAAAACCCCCCTATATTTTACTTCCCCTATTTTTCCATTTTCTTCTCTAACAAAACTTCTTCTCCTATTTTACACCCCTATTTTCTAATCTACACCCTTAACAAAATTTTCTCCCTAAAAAAAAGCCCAAAATAAAGGGGGAAAACACGAATCAGAAATTTGGGGTAACCAAAGCCCAAAACTGGAGGGAAAAGTTGCGCCCGATTTCGATTCCGGATTTGGGGGGATAGAAGCCACTGCCATCAGCTGCAATGCCTTTACTTTCCACTACCAGTACAGACTGATAATAGAAAAACAGCCAATTTTGGCAGCTGATAAATAAGTCCATTTTGCCTGACAAAAGCTAGCCAATTTTGCGTACCACACAACAGGTCTTTGTCGACCATCTTTAAAAACCAAGAAGATCGACCGACTTCGTCAATCATAATGACAGCCACTCAACCCTAACCCTGACCATGATACGGTTGATACCAATATACACAGAGCAGTAATAAAAGGACAAACCTTGTTGGGGTCGAAGTGCCTGTCGGCTGGTGGTGCAGGCTGAACATCAACCATGAACGGTGATCCAATGATGTCTTCATCATCACACAGAACATGCACGGCGTGTTCGCTGGCCACGGTCGGCAGGTAAGTCACATCCACCGACCCGTCAGCATTATCCACACTGTCAACCTCAGCCCTAGCCGGTCCATCCACTGAGAATCCTACGTTACACAATGTCAGCTGCATTAAGCCCAAATTCCATTATGCCGACTTTGCAACAAAGTCCTTGACAAAGTCTGTGGCTTCTATGGCCTGTGGCCGCAACTTTCACCAAAACTTCCCCGCGCAATTTGTCGCAAACTTTTGCTGGACTTTCCGCGTGTCTTGTCACAGACTGAATTCCATTAGAGTAACAAAAACCGATATGTTGCGAACTTGACACGGACTTTGTCACAACCATTTTGACATGTCGAAATGGTCTGAAAGACCGAAACTTCCCCGTGGGAATTTGGCGTAATGGAATTTGGGCTTTATCAACCGCATTATCCACATTGTCCACGCCAGCCTGAAACGCCCCATCTACCGAGTAACCTGCACAACAGACACAAACTGATGCTAACTAGACTGTCAAGCCTTGCTCAAGGCTAAGTCTCTCCGTGGTAGCCGCCGTAAAATGCTGCAATATTTATAGCAATGACGTTAGCGTCGGCAACAGCTATCGATCTAGCTAGGCCTGCCTAGCAGCAGCTGATAGCAGCTAGCAAGGCCTTATGTCGCAATAATAAAGTATCCAAAAATCCGGCCTGTGACCTTGACCTTTCATTTACGACCTTGAAATTTAACAAAGTTCATGCAGTTGTCGAGGTACATGTTCGTGCAAAATTTCATCAAGTATGTGCACACCAAGATCAACTCAGCCTTCCATCCCTCCGGGGTAGCTCTGAGATGGGTTTCCAATTAGCAGTTATACTATTGAAAACCATTATCAATAGACATATATACCCAGCTTGCCCGGCTCATTGTTGGATAGTACAGTAAACGTGGCTGGAAAACCAGCGACAGCATCCACCAGGCCAGCACCAACGACCTTCATTTGACATTGACTCAACGCAGCCACTGCGACCTCATAAGATGACCTACCGACCGGCTGACTGTCATACAGGACTGAGACCGACAGACTGGCAGGCTCAGCTGGACAGGTGTAACTACACTCGTATACACCTTGGCTCACCTATACACACAGTCAGACGCACAGACAGACAGACATAGAAAAACACAGACATCTGACAAACAAAAACTGGGTGACACACAGATGCAGAGACTGAAGTCAGGCCAAGAGTCACGGAAGCTAGAGCATTTACTTAGACCACGTGCACTCCGTTTGCATTTACAGTCAAACTGGTGACCTTATCTTACTTTGACCTTTACGTGCGGAATGAAAGGATGTGAACAACCCTTCCCCCAGCGCTGAGGCCACAGCATGAGTCCAATGCGCTTCCTTGACAGACCTTAAGGTCGTAAAGAACTCTTAGAGACTGTAAGAGTGTTGACCAATGAATGCTGCAAAGTTCCTCCAGTGGAAGAATTTGTGTAGCCTACTCCAAAAATACTCATATGGAGTAGCATAGCTGTACTGGTACAGGTGACACTAATTTCAAACTTTACCAGCCTTTGATGACTTTCTGTAGCCATGACAACAAAAAGTATAAGCAATAAGCTTATATGTAAGCTATATACTGGATATGTCGACCTGCACTATTTGATGTCACAGGCGCGCGGTAGCGCAGACCTGTGTTAACGGCGACAGGCTAACAGCAAAAATCATGTAAGGGATATCATCTTTTTATGATTTTTGCTGTTTTCCAAGTGTTAGTCATTGCGTGTTGCCTTTAGTACATTTATAATACATAAATGACATGTCAGACACGCAAAAAATACCGACTTTGGCAACTTTGACAGGCAGTGCAGTAGCGGCAGCAGCAGCTGGTGCAGTGACAGAGACAGTGACAGCGAGATCTGCTTCACTCGCGTTGAGAGTGTTAACACGCAACTCAGCCGGCTCATTGACACGAAGTCCATGGGGTTGAATTCCTCGTCCTGTCACCGTACACTTGCTCACGTCCACCTCTGTACAGACAAAAGGTCGAAAGGTTTCAGGTTGAAGGTTGTCTACAGTAAAGAAACCCAACGCATAGTTACATAACGTCACCTGCCGTATGGGATCACACAATGTTACCTGCCGCCAGACATAGGTAAGCGTGCCATGCCTTAACCCCAGCCAGTCAGGCCAATACTCGATTTACCTACCGCAGAAGATAGAAGACTGAGTTGACCTAGATGTTGATTATATGCCGAGATTGTCTACCTTTCTACAATATATACGCCGTGGGTGGGCCATAAAAAAACGTGCCACTTTACATTTGTCTATATCTTCGCCAATTATTGATCGATTTTCAAAATTCTTTTACTAACACACTGTGCAGACACTTTGCAATAATGTGATTATTATACGTTCCACCATACGGTAAATGCGTCTTTACACTACCTTGTGAAATATAAATGTAAGCAAAAACTAACGATAATAACAAAAATTTAGGTAAATGGAAAAAACACTTCAGACCAACATTGTGATGAATGATCCATATGATGCTAGACTGTGTTAAACCCACACAGTTTAGTGTCATACATATCATTCACTGCAATGTTGGTCTGAAGTGTTTTTTTTCAATTTTACCAAAATGTTTGTTTGCTATTATTGTAATATATGCATATTTCATTGACATTTCACAAGGTAGTGTAAAAACGTATTTACGATGTGGTGGGATATGTAATAATCACGTTATTGCAAATTGTCTGCAGAGTGTGGCAGTAAGAGAATTTTGAAAATCGATCAATAATTGGCAAAGATATGGACAAAAGTAAAGTGGCACGTTTTTTGGTCCACCCTGTACAATCACCCGACTAAGACGATTTGAAGTTGCTAGCGACTCAAATGGAAGTTGAACCACCAATCTCGCGATCACAAGTCTAACGTCCTAAGCGTCACTACTACTAAGCCACGACCACAAGCAGAGAGAGACCCGTACTGACGTGGTTTAACGTGGGTGGTAAACGGACTGTGGTTGATCGGTTGTCCAGCGTAGTAGACGTTGACGGTGTGTGGTCCGGTGACTAGCGGCGTGTACTGCACCTCAGTGACGTCATCAGACAGTTGACTGACAGCCGTCTGCAGCGCTCTGTGTGATTCAGGCGATTCAACACTCACTTCCACTGACCCATCACCGGCGTCTGACACACAGTCAGACCACACACAATGACACAGCTAGAAAAAGCTGCAAAAACCTAGGCTTTTTAAAGAAAAGCCCAACCCAATGAGCGTTCTTATAACCGACGTGCATATAAGTGGAGTCGACTGTAATACAATGTCTGCAATGCTGGCAGATTTTTAGCCGACCGTACTTTAGTAACAGAACAACAGTCGAGCATGGTACGAGTTGTCGTCTGTCTGCCTGTCGTCCGTCCATCGTCGTCGTCGTCCATAATGGATCGATTATGGGACATTTCTGCCCCTAGACCACGTTAGGGGTCCGCCCCCAGGCCCTGTTATAGGCTTGCACTCTGCGCCCTCACCATGCCTTGTCCCTCTTTGCCAAATCCTAAATACGCCACGGAACAGTAGTTAGCTTCGCAATTATGGTCGAACGAAGAACATCAGTTGAGTGACTTCGCTAAGATAACCGACCGTACTGGCTGTCAGTGACGTTCAAGGTCATCCTCATCCAAGGTCAATGATGACAGTGACAGGGCGTATGCTACTTCCTGTTAGTGATTAATAGTAACCTTGGCCGTATCTCTTAGCGTTTCCGAGATATGGCCAGTTTTCCGTCAAAAACGCACATTTTTCCTACCACCCGTCCATTCAAATCACAATCTGAAGATTGGCCGCAATTTTGAATGCAACGTTCTTGTTTGCAACCATCACCCACGTGCGTCAAATTACCAATTTGTAGCGTTCGATATAGGCCTAGCAGAGTCACCGTAGCATGTATATATGGGACTGCAGTCACTTACACCCTGGAAAATCGTTTTTTTTCTGCATGGGAAAGTCTTACGCTAGCCTTTGGATATAGGCTGTACGGTCGGCCCAGTTTAGCAACAGCTGGGCTTCTTGTTGTAAAAACCAAATTCGGTTACACTAAAACTATCCTTTACTCCTTTAACAGTTTAATTTCAGCTAGAATATTTACAACTGTAATTTCTTACACGATAAAAAATAATAAGTTTAATTCAGTAAATAATATTAACCAATTTATAGGCCTTCGGATATAGACTGTACGGTGACAGGTGGTGGTCTGGCTCAGTTGATAGCGTCGTTGATTGCATCAACGAAGTTAATCAACACCAGGCCCGGTTAGTACTTGGATGGGTGACCATCCCGGTATTTAACCAGCCACCCAGATCAACTCAGCCTGGCCATCCCTCCGTGGCTAGATGCAATGAGTACCAGCGAAAGCTGGGACGTAAACAGGCATACCGCGCGATGCACTGGCCCCGTATCCGTGGTCTCGCAGTGTAAAAACTGGTGTCTGGCTGAGGGCCTTCGGAAACGGATATCAGCGCCGCCCAATGGGCCGTAAGGCTCGGGAAGAACTTTTACGTTTACAGGCCTTCATAAAAAATTAGAAAAAACCACCTAACAAGTATAACAAAATCACGTTGACCGACAACAGGCAGACAGAGAAAGATTAACTGACCAGTGGTATGGACACGGAATGAAGTCATCTTGTTGACCGGAACAACTCCATTCACCCCGGGTCCTTCCACAGTGACCTTGCTGGAGTCAGCCACCTTGCCCTCAACACTGACCGCGTACGGACTCTTGGGTATGTGGCGTCCGGCGAAGCAGACGTTGATCTTGTACTGCCCTTCCATCGTAGGCACGTATGTGTACGTGTACGTCTTGTGCTTGTCGTTATTGAACACACAATCGTGCTGTGTACACAAGCAGTGTATGCAATGCAATGCAGTGTGATGTATGTGTGTAATATTAACGTAAATGTAATAGGCTTTACCACAGCATAGTGAGTGAGTGAGTAGGGTTTACGTCCCGCCCGACACAGTATAGGTCATTTTGGGGTAGCCCCATGGAGAACGATTCTCAGATGCGCTGTCATCTGCAACGACATGCACTCACAACAAGAACGTCTTGACTAATCTGCCAGTGCCTGGTCATTTTCCAGTCTCCAAGTCCCTTAGACCACTGATTCATTGGTAAGTGCCTCCGCCTATAATTCTATTCAGAAAAAAGTAACCGAACGACTGAAACAAACATACTTACACAGACAGACAGAGAGACAGAGACACAAACAGAGAGAGGAGGAAGGAGAGAGACAAACCGGTTCTTCAGTAGCCAGTGGGTTGACGACGGTGACTCTGAGGTCGCCTCGACCCGCACTAAACGTTTCCACGGTGAACGAGCGTTCGGCACCAACGCGACCACCCACTGATTCTATACCTACATCAGCGTCAACAGCAGCCAGCGTTCAGACATTGCTGCAGATACTCAAAATTTTGAGGGTAAATTTGCACAAAAAAGCCCATCAAAAAACCAACAAAAATTTAGTCCAATTTTAGTTTCAAGTTCCACTAATAATGAAATATTTTTATTATGGCTAAGGGCCTACTCGATAATTCGAAACCAAGTATGGTTTCATTTCGGTATCGAGAAGCTGCTTACTTTTTAGCTGCAGAACCGGCGAGACTGCGAAACCATCCTTGGAGCAAGTCATGTTTGGTTTGAAGCAAAAGTAACATGGCTGACAAAGTCTACGATAAAAAATAAAAATAAACGCCGTAATTAGTGTAAAAAATAATGCTGTGGTGCAATTGCTACTCAAAAACTGATTTACATTCAAGTGGAACAAGTTAATGTTCCTAGTTAATAAAATACCGCAATAAAAATCTCTGATCAAACCTTCCATTTTATAACAGAGAACGCAAACCAAGCAAAACCGATTTAACCAGACTGATACCAGTTTCGAATCATTGAGTGCACCCTAAAACATTTAAACCTATGAATTTGTAAATCGTTGTATATTCTATGCTGTAAGAAGCAAACAGACAGACAGCACAGTGTCGATACCTGGACCGTAAGCTCGTACTTTGCCGGGGTTGGTGCGTGGTCTGAGCGGAGCTCCTTGCTTGAGCTTGGCGCTAGGAAACTGTGACAGATAGGTCATCATGCTCAGCTCATCAACACCAGGACTACACATCTCCTCAGGACGTATCAACTGTACACACAACGTACACATATCATTTGCCAACAACACAGCATCCACATCATCCAGGCATGGAGTCTTACCGCACGGACTGCATGTCCTCAACCTCAAGGACAGCTCAAGGACGAACAAAAATCCGAGCAAATGCTCATGAGACGCGCGCAACGCAGGTTGTCTCGGTCTAAATCCACAGTAATTTTAACCACACATTTGCTTTTTAAATGTGCGTCGCAGCAAGAAATCGAGAAATTAACCAAACTTCCTGTTTTCGTGGTTCAACGTCGTTCAAGGTCATCGATGTTAATACTACTGAAAAACTCGTCATCAGCTGTTGTTATGATAAGTAGCATGTCTGTGTCTATCTGCAGCTGGTTTCACGCCAAAGGAGCCAATAGCGGTAAAATAATCGGAAATATAATCACTTTTAGGAGATGTCCCTCTTTGATGCCAGCGTGCGGAGGCCTACTTGAACCTAAAAGGTCAAAACTCAGACTGCTGAAATCTACGTTGAATGCTGACCATGTCTTTTAGAAGGTACCCCTTTTCGGCACAATTCATTCTTGAAACGTGTATCACAGCCCGAAATCGTAAACAATCACTAAAACCCTTTACTTTGGGAGTTCAAGGTCGTTTCAGGTCATGGACGTCGATACCCCTAAAAATCGCGACACCAGTGCTTGTCGGACGTGGCATGTTTGTGCATATCTGCCAACGTTTGCACGCTAGACGAGCCTATAGCAGCAAAATAACGACTTTTAGGGAATATCTCTCTTTCACACCCCCGTTCGAAGGGAACCCCTGATAAGCAAAACAGACAGACGAAGAAACGGACCTGGGGTACATCCAGCCATTGTTCGGCGGCATCCATCGCTTCCGTAGCATGAGCCGTAGCCTGACCGTCAGCATTCCAATCTTCCCAGTCAGGACACAGACCTGTACATAGGTGTACAACCTTCACGTACACACACTGGCGTACACAGCAACAATGGGGTCTTCAAAGACTGTCCTCAATATCGAGGGTTAAAATTAGGGTTAAGGTCGAGGACAGTCCTCGTAAAAGGCGCTGATCTCCGGCTCCTTAGCCCTCAGCCAGACACCAGTTTACACTGCGAGACAACGGATACCGGGCTATTGCATCGCGCGGTGTGCCTCGAGGACAAAAAATTCTGGCATTGACCCTAGTCTTGAAGAGATCTGGACGGCCTTGGCATTAAAGACCATTGGCCTTAACCTTGGCCACGTTCTCGACCCCATGGTCTTTATCACTTGTAATGAATGTAGGCCTACTCTGTGCAATGAGTTCTTGATATTTCTATCATGCCTATCCGCTAAAACTTTACATATGTAAAACCATGTCTTTCTGACTTTTTTGGGTTCATTACTCTTAGAATATGATAAAGCTGGCTTTTGATTTGCAGTACAAAATTGTCATACTCACTTTATTAGGCCTACTCACTTACTTAGTGGTCTTGGCCTTTGCTATTGCCTTGAAAATGCTGACCTCGAGCCCATCCCTACTAGACAAAGGAGTCCAGGTCTACGCACTGCTATTAGTTTGTAGCCGGGCTACAAAGATTACAGTATAGCACACATCTCAGCACTAACCGCGCTCAACGTAGCACAACTAACTGCCGACAGCAGATGCTACATAAACATTAAAATATTTGCTGTAACAATTTAGCAAACATTAAGTAAAAGTAAGCCATTATTAAACCTGGAGCAACTCCGTCGACCAGCGCGCCAATAGCACTCCCATCGCTCCAGTCAGTGGTGAAATTAGTGATGCTGCGGTCCGGTATTTTGTGCTGGATCCAGGCAAGTAGTCGTTGCTTGGGCGTCTGATTCTGGGAAGTCCCAGCACTACCGGTTGCAGCAACAGCATCAGCAGCATCGACGTCGTCGTCATCCCAGACCGGCATCGAGATGGAGTAGTGAAGGATCAGCGTCCAGATCAGGCCGAGGATCAACTTCAGCTTGTGATCCACGATGTCAGAACTGTCTGTATGCACACACGCCCGCCGCCATATACACAACCAACCCTTCACTGTTGAATCAAGACACTGTGTAACAAAAAGCCCAGCTGTCGTTAAGACAGCCGACTGTATTTGTTGTCAGTGACCTTCAATGTCATCAAGGTCGATGATTTTCATCTCATCTTAAAAAGTGTATGACACTTTCGATTAGTGATTAATAGTAACCGTGGCCCTATCTCTCACCGTTTCCGAGATACGGCCATTTAAGAGCTTAAAACATTCCATTGAAAATTGCGACCAAACCGCTGCAGATAGAGACATGGTTACTATTGACGGCCTATAGGAAGTTGCCATCGGCTTATCCGATGGTACCATCACCGAATTCCTACGACGTACCGTTTAGCCACAATAGCGCACGATCGGCATAGCATATTGCGTTATGACCTTTCAAGGTCATGCAAAATCAATTTTTATATGTAATTATTTGAAAGCCAATATGTGACTTTCTTTTAGTGATTAATAGCAACCTAAACCCTATCTAGCACCGTTTAGCCACAATACATTCGTGACAGACAGACAGACAGACGGACAAACGACGGACGAGAGCAATGCCAATAACTAGACCGTTACTTAAGTACGGTCGGCTAAAAAGCAAGGGCTCTGCAGTAGCCTAGACGATTTCGTTCCATCTAAGTGAGACTGTCAGTGCAATGGTCATTAAATTTAACGTCGTAAACTCAAAACATTCTATTTTTCAAATTCTAGCCATGTTTAGTGGCCCGCCTCACTCCTTACCTCAGCGCTTCAGATTCAGTGAGTTTCTCGCTGACACTGTGCGCTTTATAAATTAAATTTACTTACTTACTTACTTTTACTGGACACAGACAAACAGACAGACAGGCAGGCAGAAAGACACAACACCAAAGCTAACTCCCCTTACAGCCTTACATCCCTCCGGGGTAGGTAAATCAGTCTGTTTGGCTGGGGTCAATCTGACCTTAAGGCGGGGCATGCACGTTCACCTGTGTCGGGTGGCAGGTAACACCGCAGCGCATGATCTCATATTATAAATCTACTGTGAGACAGAGATGGGTGATGAGTCAACTGGGTGAGCGACTGATTGATTGACAAGTGACTTGACTGCAGTGGCTGTCAGTAAAAGCAGCTACATGTTATCTACTACAGAAGCTCACACCATCCAGCTGTCATACACAGCCGTCACACTCAAATCTTTCTCGATCTATGGCCACTACTCTATATCTATATACCGCTAGTATCAAACTAAGCACTAGCGGCGTCGTGCGCTAAGAAAATAGGCGACGTGAAAAGTCAAAGCCGGCAGAAGGATCCCCCCCGTACTCCTCGGTCGGGGGGGGGAGCTCACGCATGCTCAGGGGCCTCATACTATGTATGAAAAATAGATTTTTAGTTTTTTTTAAACATATTCAAAATATAAAATAAGTAAACATGTGAAAAGTTTACACAAAATGGACACGTCTATTACTTTACACTAACGTATTGCGGCGTATTAAACTTTATTTTTTGCAAAGACAACACGAATTGTATCTAATTTTTTTTGCGTTAGAAATTTTTGAAAAGTGGGCAAATTTACGGCTTTCATTAAATTTCCAAAAACCAAAAGTGTTTCAGCTTCAGGGAAGCTTCGCCCTCCTGGCCCCTGACCAGGGGCTCTGCCCCTGGACTCCGCTAGCGGCTCCGCCCCCATACCTCCGTTATCGGGGCCTCACAGTCGTATTTGGGGGGCCTCCAACTCTCTAGCGCCGACACTGTAAGAAGTTGCAATTTTCGACGAAAAAATTAGGGATGCTCATAATTTCAACAATCTTGCGGCAGCAAAACAGTTTAAAGGAAGCCTGCCTCTCGCCACAGTGCAGCTGGTATTACCCCTAAAAATAAAATTTAGCTAGTGATTTAATGAACTAGGGTTAACGCGAACGACAAAGCTGCGGCTGCGTACGGCAAGAATGAGCTACAATGAGATGATGATGACGTAGGCCTAACAACACAGCATCTCTAGTAGCCTACAGAAGTTGCTGCTGCTGGAGATGACGAGGACGTCATTAGTTAAGTAAACCTGTTAGAACGCGTACTGCATGGTTCAGCCGACAGGCATGCAGCCGCGCCTGCCAAGTCATTAATTAGCCGCGCCTAACTAATGCACTGCATGCCAGTATGTCTTCTCTTCCACTGTAGCCCTGCTACGTGCTCAAAGCCAGTGAGAGAATGAATACAATGGGCATAACACACTGGATAGTGCAGTGCTTAAAAATGAAGCTATTGTGTTTTTAAAATGTGTAGCTCTTCATGGGAAAACTCATCTTGGAGTATCACATGCCATATGGAATCACCTGCCACCCGACATAAGTGAACGCGCCTCGCCTTAACCCAAGCCAGACAGGCCGGTACTCGATTTACCTATCCCAAAGGAATGAAGGCTGAGTTGACTTTGGTGTTGGTTATATACGGAAATTGATTACTTGTCCATAGACAGTCACCCATCCCAGTAATAACCACTTGATAGCGATCCGACCAGGAGTCGAACCCACGATCTAACGTCCTAACCCAGCGCGTACAGAACGGCGTAACTGAACTGAACTGAACTGACGTCATTCAGTTATTGATGAACTGCAGATCAATGGGCAAGCTGTAATACATTACAGCAAGCACCGTTTAACGGCATCGCCAACTACGTGACTACGCTCACGTACGCGTCAACCAATGACCGATGGGTTCGCCCTGTTCGCCAATTGGTCAGTTCGTCAAAAACTAAACCGTGTCAGTTCAGTTCAGTTACGTCGGTCTGTACGCGTCTTTAGACTACCGGTACCCCACGTGCCTGTACGCTATATCCAGACAGTCACTGCGTCACCTCCCGTGTGCTTGCAAGTCGTTTTGATGAGTTTAGCAGCAAGCAATCAGGCAGCACATGCACAACTCATGTATGTCGTGACCAGTGGCATATTTAGGATTTGGCAAAGGGGGGCCATGGCTAGCGCGCGGAGCGCGAGCCTATAA
>Ga0209367_1000745_pt1 | contig 35638 bp, 21 predicted proteins | sample WorMetLIZISLAND2_FD_187412 | JGI IMG/M metagenome (GOLD analysis project Ga0209367, IMG submission 187412) | Marine gutless worms symbiont microbial communities from Max Planck institute for Marine Microbiology, Germany - Olavius geniculatus... ... | reverse complement strand
CAAAAATCATGTTTTTGGGGAGTTTTGACCCCCAAACATTATTTTTTATCATCGAAACCCACAAAAGGGGATACCTTACGCGGAAACACGCGTTTTGAGCCATAAACGGTCGTGATCGGTCTTCTGGTGTGACCTGTAGGCGTGAGCAATAATACAAAAAAAGGATAGATAAAACACAAAAAGTAACGGAAAATTCCCTCCTTACGTAGACCCCCTTCCCGTCGTCCCACATCAACCAAATTTTGCATGTGGGGTCGTATCTCGGATATCTTTCTTGGTTTCAAGTTTCATTAAGATCGGTTGAAAAATGTGGGAGCAGTGGGGGTCGAAATTTTGGCCATCCCATTGACTTGGCACATCGCTTATACAACTGCTTGTGGCTACCGCACAAGCCGTGATATTGCAGAGTAGTGTAAACTTGACATCAAATTAGTCTAAACTGTGACATCAAATAATTAACAAGTTCCGCAGTGCCATAAACTGTTTATATTTTCGCTGTTTGTATGCTGCACAGGGTTTTATTCATGCACCCTTTGGAGGAAAACTTCTACTCCGCAAAACTTCGGAAATTCCCCCAAGCATTTTTGTTCAGGCCTGACGGCAGATCAACCCAATCAATGCTTAAAGTCGCGGCTAACAAATTAAAGCCAATTCCTGATCAGAGTGCTCAGTGGCGGACTTAGGGCTGAGGACTCCTACAGCCGGCAAGGGGACTAGGCGTACGCTCTCCATCCCGCCTAAACTAAACGATGGTCACCTGCATGTACTGCTTTTTTTCTTAACGACATGGTAGGCCTACTTCCAAAGCATCTATGAGGAATTACAGAAATTTGCTACCTATGCAGCAAAAACCTCTGAGGTTCATAAAGGCTTCACCCTCAGACCCCTTGACTAGGAGCGCTACCCCTGGACCCCGCTGTAACTGCTCACTGATAGTGACATACATTCACCACAGTAGATAACATTTAATCTATTAACACTGATTAAATATATTACTACTACTAATAATAATAGGCCTATCACTACTCATGGTTTAAAAGTAATCATATAAATCACACAAACAGCAAAACCAAAAAAAAACTAAAAATTTGGGGCAAAGCCCAACGTGAGTCCGCCCGGCGCCCAGTCCGATTAGGGGAAAAATTTAGGGAGTTGAAATTCCCCTCTTAGCAAAGTCACGTGGCCCGAACTCAAATGCATTAGCATACACAAACCGCATATTGTCAAATTAGGGTGGGTCAACATCTGCGCCTGTAACTTTTTTGTTAGTGGAACAAAGTTCACCAATTTGTTTTTGCTGAACCCAGCATGGATTGATGTCGATCAACTTTGTTTCCGATTTTTGATACCTCGATCGGTTCCTAAGACATTTGCGGTCAAAATCGAAAGTTGTGAGAAAACGTGCCAAATTTTGACGTGTTTGCCCTCCAAAATTTTTGGGGTGCAGGCCACCAAAATTTGTACATTAGTGACCATGCCCACTATATGGCGCATCATACGTTAAAGTTCCATGGTCTTACTCCCTTTATACGCAAAGTTATAGGCACAAATACGCTAAATTTAAGCCAATTTTAGACTCCCTTTAAAAAAGAAATTGTAAGAGCGACCCCCATTCTCGGTGGTGGGTACGATAGTAAGACTTGGTCATTCTCTAGCGCGTTAATTTTTTGGGGGTAGGGGGGCACAACACCCCATAAGGGCCAAAATATGGTCTTCCAAAAATATCGATATGGGTGGGAATGATTCCACTCTTAGATCTCCGTAATTAGTGGACCAAAGTTCACTGGACTTTTTTGCCGAACTCGGGCGGAATCACGGTAGATCAGATAATGTCCGATTTTTAATAACTTCATCCATTCCGGAGATATTCACCGTCGAAGTTTAAAGTCGTCCGCAATCGGGCCAAATTTTGCATGTTTTGGCCAAAAAATTTTTTGGGAGGGCTCCGTAAATGTTTGGACCCAATTTTTAGAACACAACTTATTGCAGACCATGGTACAAAATTATGCGGTGATCGGCCGACGGTGTCGGAGATACCGTGGCGAAAAAAAATAAAACATCTGCGGTAAAGCATAAGTCTGCTCTGAAAGTTATCGCTTCCGGGCAGACTAATAAACAAGTAATCTGGGCAAAGCTCATGTGACGTGCGACAGCATTGGTCCTGACTCCTGGGCAATCAGTGTACAGCATGCAATAAAATAAAAATGCATTTTGAAGTTGTACCAAAATTTGAGGCTTCCATAGGAAAGACTCCTTGAACCTAGGAGGTCAAAACTGTGAGAGTTGAAACACGTCATTTTGGGGGTTCAAGGTTGTTCAAGGTCATCGATGTTGATACCCTCAAAAAGCTTGTCACCAGTGCTTGTTATGATAAGTAGCATGTCTGTGCCTATCTGCAACCATTTTCACACTAGACGAGCCAATAGCGGTAAAATAGGAACTATTTAGGAACGTACCCCTCTTTTCACGCCTTTGTTCAACCTCACCCAGGGACACGAAAATTCGTCACAAAAAACTCGAGTTCTTGATGCAGCCACAGCGAAGCTTTTGTGCTCCTAGCAGAGTGTGACGGACAGATGAACAGACAGACAAGACAGACAGACGCCCAGGCTATAGCTAAGATGTGCAAAGCATTCTGCTGTCGTGCGTAAAGAATGAATAAAAATAGCTAAAAAACAAATAAAAGTATCATCGTGCAAACACAAGCTAGTACAGTTTAACAATGCACCATAAATACAATATCATTAATACATAATGTCAAATTATCTTGAAAGCATATGCAAAAATAGGATTAGGCAGCATTACATTCATACAGTTACAGTTAAATACCAAGATGGTTCACTCATTCATGTACTAACAGCCTAACAGCCCAGCGCAGAGTAACTTCATTGACTGAGACCAACACATTATAGCAAAGCTGATACACAACAGACACTAAGAGCATAGTTTGAAAATGTGTGTTTGATTACAGAAAACAGACTGCATAACTCAAACAGCACGAAAAAGTGGCCAACTGCATTAGCAAAATGCATGTACACCGTGACCCCGTGGGCTGCAAAATCATGCCACTTTACCTTTGTCCATATCTTTGCCAGTTATTGACTGATTTTCCAAATTCTTTCACTGGCACACTATGTGGACAATTTGCAACAATGTGATTACTATATATCCCAATACACCATAAATGCGTCTCTACACTACCTTATGAAATATAAATGTAAGAAAAAACTAATGATAATAACAAATGTTTGGGAAAATGAAAAAAACACTTCACACCAGCATTGTGGTGAATGATCCATATGACACTAGACTGTGTTAGACCCACACAGTCTAGTGTCATACAGACCATTTGCCGCAATGTTGGTCAGAAGTGTTTTCTTTTCATTCACCAAAATGTTTTGTTTGTTATTATCGTTATATATGTATTTTTCACTTATGTTTCACAAGGTAGTGTAGAGATGCATTTGCTGTGTGATAAGATATATAATAATCACATTATTGCAAATTGTCTGCAAAGTGTGGCAGTGAAAAAATTTTGAAAATGGTCAATAATTGGCGAAGAAATGAACAAAAGTAAAATGGCACATTTTTTATTGGCCCACTCTGTATAGTGTATAAAGCTTAAAAAATCTTCCTCTGCTTCTGGTTTCTTTCTGTCCCTAAAATGGCCTGCGTCCTTAAAATTTTAAAAAATATTTTTGGTAGCTTTTAGTTTGCTTTCAAATTTTCACCGAGAAAAAGATGTTTGCACTTAATCTGTTATGCTGCAGTATCTTTACTTTAGTTTTCATGATCGTACTATTCTGTGTGTCAATTCGTTTTTATGAGTTGTTGTGTAAAATTAGATGACAGGTCATGATATAAAAATAAAAATTAAATTAAATAAAAATAAAAAATAAAACTTTTCCACCCCCATCCATACTTTTTAGCCGAAAAAGGGAAGCACAGACATTTTTTCAGTATGTTAATGTTAGTGATTCTTCACATCATCGTATGTCATTAAATATAACATTGCACCGGATAATTGAACATGGCAGTCAACAGTGGACTGAAATATATAACAGCTCAGTGTCAGAAGACATATGGGACAATACGATATGGCACCAGACTGCAGTAGCGGTCCCAGTCCTGGCGATATTTCACGCGGCAGTGGGAGTCATCTCGCAGGCTGCGATGCGTCAGAAGTATAGCGAAGTAGATTGGGTAGAAGTATGGCAAAATGTGATCGAAACCTGGCCACACACAATGCACAAGCAAACTAATGAGGTATGATATTTGTCAGAAAGCAATCGCGCTGATGGCGGAATGTTGACTCAATGGCAGATACAATAATCAATCATTGTCAGTTGATTGATAAACACAGAAACCAAACACAAATATTCAGCAGTTTTTTGACACACAATATGAGACAAAATCTCATCCCTGGCAAGTAGCTTTGCCAAGTGGAAACACACATAAATACATAAGTCAGAAATATTCTCTATTTTGAGTTCAACAGTTGGTCTGGAACCGAAATAAAACTACACGATAAAAAGTAAAAAAAAATATCTGCCAGGGTACTTAATAATGGATGACACAACAGAATTTATATTTTTCTAGTAAACTGGTTGCAGTGTACTATAAACGAAATTAGTACTTCAAAGAAATTATTATGCAGTGCCTCAAATGCATTACACAATGCATCCCTATCCATCATCACACGTTCAATCAATACATATAACCGTGAAAGATATGTTTATGTGAGAATACTTCACTTAGCCATGAAAATTGTTTGAATTATAATTGTCATCGATAAAATTCAACAATTTTAGTAGCAATTCTATTAAATGCATTAATTTAAAAGACATAATCAGTACCACTAGAGAGTTTGCACAGTTTGCATCATAACTATAATTTGAGACAACGACATCCATTTTTATTCATAATAACTGTTTATGTATAATAAACGCATACCAGTCAGCAGAGACCAAGAGAGAGCCATGATTAGATCGCCGAAGTAGTTTGGATGTCGAGACCAACCCCACCAACCAGATATCAATAACTTCCGACCAGATTCTGTCTCAAGAGTCTTCAAGCCTGCAAAAAGTATTACGCAATCAGCAACTGTTGATGCCGTCATTATTAAAAAGCCGAGGTCAATATTTTCTCAACTAAGGTGCCTCCAACTGTTCAGAAAAATCAAACAAATATTGCCTAAACCTTAAAATGTTGCCCTGGGACTTGGCCATTTTGGAGGAAAATACTGTTCGTTAAAGCCATAGAAGTGTCAAATACCTTAGCTTAAAGTACTGTACATCACATGATATGATTCGGACCAGTCACATCCACACATTTTGCAATAAAGTACAACAACAAAAAATATACGAATACAAACAACAGTGTATGAAAATTATACTATCAGCAACCTGAATGCATCTCTCTACATTGAACTAATAGTAAATATGCAAATACTAACTGCCATTAAACACAGAAGACTACAATAAAAAATTATTAGGAGGCATGTTAAAATGGTTAAATTTGACTGCATAATTAATCCTTAGTTCCTCTCTCCACGAATGTACTGTGGAAAGGGTGTTTAAAAAGAGTGTCTGTACATTGCTAACTGGAGCACTCGGCATACACATTATAAGTATTGCCAAACTCAGCAAACAGATATTAGAATATTGTTAAGAACAGTTCCTTTACAGTTGTTCTACTTACTCATAACAAATGACACAAAGAAGACGATGTAAATATCTATTTGTTTTAAGTTTCATATCCACAAACATACGTTTCTTCTGAGCATATTCTGGATTTTGTCTAAAAGCGTTCTTCTGCGAGTTTGAACCACGAAATATCGCATAACCAACAGCTGCAGGAAAAACATCAATCAAACTAACACTACAGTCAAACGACACAGTCTCAGTGCTTCACCCTGAGAACAAATATAGGTTATATAACATGAGAATAAAGACTGCATGCATGGTTGTAAATAATGTACTGTAGTTATGACAAAAATTTGGGGCTTTAATTGTAATGGGCTACTTTGTACTTTGCACTTTCTAAATGACTGCCTGCCATTTTTGTGTTAAGAGCCAAATATGTAAGTGGCTATATGAGATCTAAAAGATGTATTTTGTGCATCAGAAATCATCTCAACCCATGCAGTGTAGTGCAACTTTAAATGTAAAACAAAGTCCCTGTTTTATATGCAAACTGTTTAAATAATTTCGTAAACGAAATGTTTACAAATGCTACTTCAGTGGGAAAAAAAGACAACTAAACTCACAGTTCAGTGCTAGTATTGCCACAAGGAAGATCAACGACCAATCCTGAGGGTGTTCCAAGACAAATCGTGCTTGAAGACTGTACAGAAATGGAACCCAAGCCAGATCACCAAATGCCAGCATCAGACCAAAACCATCATGAACTATATCCATTGTTGTCAATACAGCTTCCTACAGACGTACAGCGACACAAATTTCATCAAAATTTACTTTCTTCTTAGCTATGCCGATTTTTTTGCACTTACCAGAAGTCAAAAAAATGTAAAAATGTGCGATAACTATTAGCGTTTTTGCTGCAATGATACAGTAACACAAGAGTTTCAAAGGTCATTGACTCTTAGTGCCAATCGAAAGCCCGTGTACAACTTCCTATTAGAGATTAATAGTAACCTAACACATATCTCCCTCGCACCATATCTGAGATACAGCGACTCTTTGGCTGAAAATCGCAAATTTTTCCCATTCCCCTCTCATTTAGTGCCCTTGGTGGGGGTGACCCCTTTCGAATTTACGGAAAAGCTTTACTGATCCTAAAACTAGAATCTTCCGGGCAGGCGATAGTGAAAATTTGGTGATTCTAGCTTGCACCATTTTTGACTGATACACCCATGTGACAGACAGACAGATGGACAGATAGATGGACAGAGAGACAGAATTGCGATGGCTAAGATGTGCTACAGCAGTACCTGCTGTCACATGTAAAAAGCCTGAGAAAAGCAAGACCCAAGTAATCAAACTATTAACACAGAATCTCCGCTGCCTCTGATGAGCACTGTCTACAAACACCTCACTGCAATTATGACAGACATCTTACATTAGTTAGCTTTCTGCATATGTGTGATGTACACAATACAAATAATGTACATGGAAATGAAATGCTCCATTTTGATTTCTGTCACCATGTATATATATACATCAATGACGAGCACAAACCTCTTGATACAAAGCATCGGCAACGTAGAGAGCATGGAATGCTGTTACCAGCAGCAGAGCAGCGGAAGGCAACCGTCCACTGGACACAACCTCAGCAATGAAACTCAGGTCCAGTACAACCCAGCCTATCAGCCCAGGCCTCAGTTCACAGAAGAACTTCAAGTCAATTGGCCCCACACGTGGGTTCAGCTCACGACCAATGAAGAAGTCATAAATGACCATACCTACAGTGCATGTTAACAACAGGCCACGTGCACATGCACTCCATTACACATGTCATACTCATATGAGTTACATATCACATGCAGAAAATGACTATTCCCACTTTTCCAGAGTTAATTCATGATCAATGGGGTTCTCAAAAAATAACGTTTTGCCCTAACACAGTAAGCCTGTTACAGACCAAATGCTCTAATTGTAAAGAAAATGCACGTTTATCACCTATTCAAGTTATTTAGCTTACAGATGTCACAAGTGCAATAGCAGCCAGTCACAATTATATAGTGCTTGCTTATCACCAGTTCTGCAGACAAACTACCTAAAATGTTTTGACTCTGCGAAGAAAGTGGTCATCATTTCCAGATGCTTGTCATACTACCTACTTCATGTAATGTGATCTTGGTGATGTGACATTAACAAAAATCTTAACGATTACAATTTTATTAATCACCCCAAAAATTTAAGAATTAATTGCATAATTAACTACAAATTTGGGGCAAAGCCTAACGTAAGTCCGCCCGGCGCCCTAAGTCCGATTGAGGAAAAAATTTCAGGGGGGCTGATTTTCCCTTGCTAGCAAAGTCACATGACCCGAAGTCAAATGCATTAGCATGCGCAGAATGCACACTGTCGACTTAGAGTAAGTTGAAATGAGACAACAGAACTTTTTTGCTAGTGGACCAAATTTCACAAATTTTTCTTGTTCAACAGGGGATTGGCTGTAGTTGATCACTTGCTATTCAACTTTTTTACAGCGCACTTTGTTTCAGAGACATTTGCGATCAAACTCGAAAGTTGTCTGAAATCGAACCTAATTATGACCAATTTTTGCCCTCCTAAATTTAAAGGAGGTGGTGCTCCCCAAAAGCTGTATCGGGCTTATCACCCCCAAATAGCAGCACGTTATGTGGCAAAGTTTCGTCAGGCTACACCCCTTAGCTCCGAAGATCTTGAGGCTCATACGCTAAATTTTTAGCCAATTTTTGACTACCCTCCTTTGAAAAAAATTGTAAGGGAAGCCCCGTCCCCGGTGGGGCATGCGCTAGTAAGACTTTGTCATTCTCTAGCGCGTGTGAAAATTTGGGGACGCAGCACCCCTTACGGGCCAAAAATATGGTCTTCCGAAAAAGTCGATTTGGGTGGGTACAATTTCATCGCTTAACCTCCGCGATTAGTGGACCAAAGTTCACCAAACATTTTACACCCAACGCGGGAGGAATCGTGGTACAAAACCTCCTAGTCTGATTTTGAATATCTTTATCCGTTCCAGAGATATTTGCCGCCGAACTTTGAAGTGGTCCAAAATCAGGCCAAATTTGGCTCCTAAAATTTTTTGAAGGTGGGCCAACCCAATTTTTGGACCGGCATTATAAAATTTGACCTAGTACTGATCATCGTGCAAAATTTCACGCTGATCGGCCGACACATCTTGGAGATCTCACGATGACAAATAAAACATCTGCAGCAGAACATAAGCCCGCTCCGAAAGCTATTGCTTCCGGGTGGACTAATTAATTAATTAATTAATTAATCAGTAATTTCCACAAAGCTACAAGAAACCAATAACATTCTCACCAGTGTTTCCACCCTCAGCGAGAGCAGTGTTGTCAGCAAGCAGTGACTTGGCATACAAACCCAGTGCAAAGATGTATGAAAAGACTGCTGATGTTACAGCAAGTGCAAGTAACTTGCGATAGACAATATGCACCGGCACTCCAAGCAGCGCCAGTAACAGAAACACCAAGACTGATATGACGAATGCAATGAAACCTGCCAAACAGAAGGACATTTATAATGCTACAATGCAAAGTACAGTGCTTCAACAGTAAACACAAACTGATTATGTCTTAGTGTTGAGTTGTTAACTTTTCTTTTGTTCCATTGAATGTTGAACACAACTAACAATTTGCAGCACTACGAACATGCATTAACATAATTCAAAAATACAAAAAATCTGTAGCTGGCTAAAGTAATTTCATCTGGCTACTTACTAAGTATAATCCAACAGAGACAGGACCCAACACACTCTCAGAGAGAAGACGGCGACAAGATTATGTAACTAATAAAAATGCAATGACACTTATAACACTCATCCACTTCTCTCTTTGAAGAAAAACTTTCAACATATGCGACATCTCCATACAAACAGTTTCCCATCCTATGATATAGCTATATCATAGATTATCTAGCCCAAGCAAAGTGAAATGTTAAATTAACTAACTTTACTTGGCCTTATATTGTGTACAAGAAATTTGAACTAATGCTCACAAGATGTGCGAAAGCCTATAGCAGTTCCGGTTCAGTAGTTTAGCTGAAAATTGGGGTGTTCACGCTAAGTTAATATACAAATACCAAATTCTCTATCTGGATCGCATAACGATAGTAGCGTGGCGCCATCTTGTGAATGATACAGACTTGTGTCGCAGCCCGAAATCGCCAAAAAAAATCCATAAAATCCCATATTTTGGCGTTTAAGGTCATTCAAGGTCATTGAATTCAGCACCAATCGAGAGCCAGTGTATAACTTCCTATTAGTGATTAATAGTAAAGTAGGCCCTATCTCGCACTGTTACTGAGATACAGCGACTTATTGGCCAAAAATCGCAAATTTTGCCCACCCCCTCTCATTTTGCACCCTCACTTGGGGTGACCCTCTTCGAATTTCTGGTAAAGCTTTATGGTTCTTGAAACTAGAGTCTTCCAGGCAGCCGACGGTGAAGACTTGGTGATCCTAGCTTGCACGGTTTTTGACTAATCCACCCGTGTGACAGATGGACAGACGAACGAACAGACAGAATTGCGATGGCTACACGCTGTAAGCAGTAGCTGCTTTTGCGCGTAAAAACTAACCCTTTAGCAGCTACCTCAGATAACTTATTTGTTGCTAAATGATAAACAACCAAACTCTAACTCACCATTACATCGATAGTCGAGTCGTTTTCCAGACTTAAGTGGCAATCCATAAGCAACAGTCCCAACTGGCAAAGCTGCCAGCAATAACTGCCACATAAACCAACCAATGTAGATGAGCACAGCAGTGACATCAAATAATTCAGACCAAGCAGGAAATGCAGGCAAACGAAGCACACTGCAGTAATCCTGAACAAAACATATCAGCAAACAACCAATAACAGCTAAAAATTAACCAAATTATTCTACATATTACCATTATTTCACATTTCATTGCAGTCCCCAAACATTTATAATACTCACAAACAGTATTTTAACACAACAGTATAACCCACATTTCACAATTATAAGCATATATGATACTGCAAAAACAAAGATCTGCATTTTGGAAGTGACTGCTGTAGAGACAAAATTGGATACAGTTAGCACATATCTGTTTAAACAAGTTACAAACATACACTCTCAAAAATTATTTTATACTGGCTGAAAAACATAAAAAAATGACTCCAACTTGTTGAAGTTTGGTCATACAAGCTTTATAAAAAACACGTAAGCAAAAATTCACAGTAATAATAAAATGAAGTGTGAGATAAATAGCAAAATGCCATTTTACATCCTATATACAAATAGAAAAGTATCCTAGAAAATAAGCAAAGACTGCTAAAAAATCAGAATTCTCTCAAAAAGTTCATCGATCTGTGTCAAGAAAATAGATATTCTTCCTAAAAATATCATCGAAATCTATTTGTAAATTCTAAAGACATTTTTTCACATCGATACATACACACACACACAAATACCACTACGAAAACACAAAGCCCTTGGCAGAGGTAATGAAAAAAACACTACCATGTCCTGTGAAAAGCTAATAAATGCTTTTAATTAATTTTTAAAAACTGCCAAATATTCATACAGTCAGAAAGATGCAAAACTGACCAATTATACCAACGTAAAGAAATATGAATACCTCATTACAAGCAATATTGATAGCCATCATGGTTGCTGGAAGTACAAATATAAGAAAACTGGCACCAATTACACCTCCAAACTCCAAATTCTGCTTGCCTGAGTGTTTATTAAAACCCATAATTGTCTGCACACACAAACACAAACAGCGTAAGTCAAATAAACATTAATAATTCTCAATAAATAATAAATGTTTATAATAATACTAACAAAAATAAAAATGCAGCTCGACTTCCAATGCTGGCCTGTAAAGTGCAAATGCCAAAATATGTTTACATGTAACCACATCTAAGCATTTGTGCAATTCAGTCTTGTTTTTACATTAACACTTCAAACTGCAGGTGTTTCAAAACAGTTGCAACACAAATGTTTCAGATGTGGTTACTCGAACAAAAGAATATTTTGTTAAGTGTGACAGAAAATGGAACTGGAAACAAAGGATATAATCACTCCATTGGAAATTTTGAAATTTAAATTATCTGCAAAATATAAATTCCTGATTAAAATATTAAACTACTTCTTAATTAACTGTATTATATTAAAAGAAAGTATAAACATAAGTTCATGTTACCCAGTGGTGTATTTAGGATTTGGCAAAGGGGGGAGGTCATGGTGAGTGTGCAGGGTGCGAGCCTATATCGGGGGTCTGGGTCAGAGCCCCCAGCAGGGTCCAGGGGCAGAGCCCCTGGTTGGGGGAACAAGGAGCAAAGCCCCCTGAAGCTGAAACACTTTTTGCTTTTAAACGTTCAATGAAATTTAAAAACGCAAAAAGTCAGAGATATTTGCATTGTTTTAGCGAAAAATAGAGTTTAGCAAGCTGCAAAACGTCGTCATGGATTAATGCAAGTTATAAAAAGGCAATAAACTTCACAACAGGCACAGTAGGCCTACGATACAATAATAAATGGGCCGTGTCAACCCCGGTCTGTCGCCATCAGAATGCTTGATCCGTTGATCATCACCGATGTTGTTGCTCGCAAGCAGTTGCCGTGTATTTGGCGTTTGACATCGTAAAAAGTATGCAGTCCGACGCTTTGCCATTGTTGTCTCCATTCGCTAATGACTAAACTGAGCTCATAGTTACATTCTGTCTATCCCTTCTTTGACTTCTAGCTGCTCCGTGTGCGAGTGGCCGGCTGGCAGCAAATGCTGTACAAGACAGCGGGCGAGGGGGCGGGCGGGCGTGTCCAAACTGTCTATCTCTCCAGTGAAATAGAGCACTTCATCGCTTGATGACATTATGATATCATGACACTGGCATACGGAGCTCAGTTCCTGGGATTCTCATACTGATGAGTTCTGACAACGTCGCACATAGGATCTATGATCTCTGGCATGGTATGATGCTGCTGCAGCTTGTGTTATCTGAGAACAGGGTGTGTCACAGTCGCCAGGGCAAAGGATCACATCTTAAGAGCGATGTCATAGTTGCATTACATGCCATAATAGGCATATCTCATTTGGATAGACTTATGTCTTATTTGCTGTAGCCTATGGAAGTTGTGGGCAGGTTCGTCTCTGGTTGAACTCAGATCTGACGTTTTAAAGTATTAATTAACCACCACCCATGGCGTGCGCCAGCCAGCTGCCGACTGCCTTGCTGTTGGTTTCATATACAGTGCCGTTTCACTCACCCATGGACACTAAACCCAGCCACCGTGAAATATTATAGGCCTATACGGCTTGCAGCTGGTTTTCAAAAGCATTCGGCGATGCCGGCGTCCTATCAGATGCAATCTCACATGGCAATTTTAATCACATATTGTATCAGTATGAAAAAAGACCATCAAACTCTGTTGAATTTTGCAATTCTTGTTGGAAAATGGCAAAAAACGCACCTTTTCATATAAAGTCGCCTGCAAAAAATTTTCATGGTCGGGCCAAAGGGAAGGCCATCGCACTGTGGCCCCCCTCCTTAAATACGCCACTGATGTTATCTAAGCATCGCTGTTCTTAATTTCACTGACTAAGCAATTTCCATCACAAGTTGTTAATTATTTATTTGTTTATCATCACATATGGTCTGCCATGTTGAAGATTTCTTCTTTTTTATATTTTCTTTTCTTCCAGTAGTTCTCATAGACTCATAGTGTAAAATTTCTAATACAAGTTCCAGTTTCTGCATGAACAAATTACATAACCCCCGACTTGTAACAGAAACACAAACTTCCAAGAGAAACTTGGCTTAATAATATTCTCAGTTTGCCATATTAAACTTTGTCTGTACATAGCTTTTGTTATTTCAAATACATTCATTACAAAACACGCTCATGTTCATTTAATCAAGAGCTACTTTCGAAGACAACATCATGTCTGGTAACCTGGTGGACACCCGGATTGCACGAGCTGGCTTGCACTAAAACAAGTGACCTAAATCCCCAGGTATGTATCAAAAACCGAGCTTGTATCAGAAATTTTGGTGAAATCACATGATCACTTACTAGCAAGTTTCCGATTTCACTTACATTAATCAACTGCCAAAGATGTCTGAAGTCCGAAAATAAAGAAATATTTACGATCGTTTCATGCTTTTCTAACTATTTCGCAACAAATCATACATGTGCATGCAATGCGATCTCTATGTCACAGCTGTTTACTTCAAGCGTCTATCGACCGAGAACGATTATGACACTGACTGTACTGGATTTTAGTTATTTTAACTGCAATTATATGTGACTACAAATACTAAATCTAACCCTAAACCTTAAACCTAACCATAACCCTAACACTATTCCTAACCCTAACCCTAAAACAAGTCTTAATTTTCCTAGAACGATTATGACACCGATCGTACTGCATTTTAGTTATTTTCATTGCAACTGAATGCATCTACAAACCCTAAACCTAACCGTATTCCTAACTCTAACTTTAAAACTAACCCTAATTCTACACCTAAGTCTGAAGATCTAAACATGGTCGTTCTCGGTTTTTAAACGCCTGCGCGGCTGATGTACATAATGTTTGATGTTACGTTACGTTATATTAGCGGGTGTTTTCAACGTCGACTGCCATGACAGTCCAGTGCGATGTTTTGATTTTGTGCAAAGTTCATGTTGAAGTTGTTATAAAGGCTGTCTTACTGTTCCAGAAAGTTAGTGTGTCCGGAAATCGAATGAAACCTCTGACGACAAAGATTCATGAAATGTGCAATAAGATGTGATTACTGCAAGATTTACAAGTAAATAATCATGTGATTTCGCCCAAATTTTATCCCATTATGATATCGTTAAATTCATTGTAGTTGTGCTGCCCATATGGCGTAATGAAGACCGGTAAATGGTAGGCTGTCCGAAAGCAGTTCAGAGTTCTGTTACAGTTTCATTAGGAATACCGAATAAGCCACGTAATCTCTAGTCGCATCAAAACAGAAATAATTCGTTAATAACTGCTCACAATATATGAAATAAAAGTTAAATAAAATGTTCTAAACTCTCCGAAAACAAATAAAAACTGACACACCCCAAGACACACCCACATATTAGATATTCTTCGATATAACCTGACATAAGTAGAGATGCGCGCGTCTAATCGATACCAACAATTTGAACGTTTACGGATGAGTATTCAACTTGCTGTGTTTCAGCATACTCAGAAAAAAAGAAATATTACTCTTGACTCTGAAAACGGAGTCCAAAATATTGATTCAGAAACAAGGTTTATTACATAAACTCTAAAAACCTATCTAAGTCCAAGTTTTAGGTTTTTTATTTGTTTTGTCATTGATGTGTTAACAGTTTTTACTCAGAGATCGACCAAGAAGTTAATCGACGCGTTTCGGGCGTATTAGATACAAGAAGAAGAAGAAGAAATGTGTTTTACGCGCGAGAGCTCGCTAGCTAGATATATTCTGTCAGTCTGTCTGTCTGTCCGTCTGTCACGACCAGATACCGTTTCAAGACCAGTTGAGATAGACTTCGGAGTTTCACCATAGTATTTCTTGACAAAGTTTCACGGCACTGGGTGAAAGGAGTCCCCACGAACGAAGGGACAAAAGAAAGGCACCCCTCCTAAAAAGACGTTACTTAACCGCTATTGGCTTGACTAACGCGAAAACGGTTGCAGATAGGCACAGACATGCTTCTTATCATAACAAGCACTGTCAACGAGCTTCTTTAAAATGTCATCATGGATGACCTTGAACCCCCAAAATAGGGGGTTTTAGTGAATTTTTTTTGCGATTTTGGGCTGCGACACGCATTTCAAAAGTGAATTGCGTCGAAATAGCTGGAGATAGACCAAGACAAATGCGATCACATATTTTGTCAAAACCAGCATATCGCATATTTCTCTGCACATATATTCTGCATACGCGACCGCATTTTCCTTGTCTAATGTCGTTTTAAGACTGCTAAATATTTTGGGGGCAAACGATTACCAGTACTGACAATTAGATATTAAACAAATTGAAATCAAAAAATGTCAAAACTGTGCAGAAAAGGCTTTTTAATAATCATGATTCTCTGTCACTCAAATCTGTATATGCCGGAAATATGTGTAAAAATATTCCGCATATATGCAGCATACATGCGCCGCACATTTCGCCAAATTCCGCATATTTTACCGCAATTTTGCCTCAAAAAGTTCCGCATATTTCAAGAAAATTCAATCCTATAAACCAACATTCCTAGAAAACAGTACCTGTGCAAGCTAAGTGTGGTTTAACGAAGGCTACTGAAACCGGTTAAGGAACTGTGCTGATAAAATTCAGTGGTTCAGTCTCAGATAAATAACATCATTGTACGGGTTTATTATGCTGTTGTGCCCAATGCAACATGAATAAATAATGGCTAACACAGCAATAATAATACTTTTTTATTTTTAAGAAATCATGTCACTTCAGAATATTATGTACTAATACTGAAAGATCACCATGCATTCAAATGCAGTTTTTTTTGCGCACAGGAATTAGGCCGATGTCTAAAAGTATTTTTAGCAATACGCATGGCCGAATGTAACTTCATAACAGTACACTTTAAAAGACATCATGCTTAAATTTTACAATACAGTTACTGTCTGAGCAATTCAGATTGAAATTTATTATTCATCAGTTATCGTAGGTTTTACTGCATGCAACTGAAACAGCGACGTTCAATTTACAAGTCTTTTCCATGCACTGCGGCAACACAGCAACTATCCAATCCTGTCCCAGCTCTCAATATCCGAATTAACTCCACGACAAAATATTGCTCATCTGACAATTACACACAGAATTTTCACATCTGTAATGATCAGCATCAGTCATCAAAAAATGAAACAAAAGCTACAAAGACTTGTCAAAACACTAAACACAACAAATGTTGTGTTAACTCCAACCGTACGAGGTATAAATTACTTGAACATTCGTTGTCACTATGAGTATCAAGTACATAAAATATTCCCCTACAAACTTCCAGATGCAACCACTGTTTAAACAGTATCCAACTTCACAAAAAATGAACTAGCAATACTATCAAAAAGTGTGACCAAATCATACGCAGTTGCGACGGAACATAAAAAAGAATTGGTCGCCAGCAATAAAACAAAGCAGCAGAGTCAAACATTGCCTACCATGACTTAGTAAACAAAAGTAAAACAAATCAGAAGACGAAATGTACAGAATGCAATGTGCTGCAGGCTGGCTAGTTTGCACCGGAATGAACATCACATGTAAGCCAACTGGAACGAACGCTCACGCTCCCTTCTGCCGCCTCCGCGACCCCCACGTCTGCCACTGCCGCCACCAAAGCCACTGAAATCGTCAAAGTCGCCACGATTTCTGAACCCACCATTGTCTTCATTCCTGCGACGCTCTCGCATGTCAGCGTACCTCTTTGCCATGTCATACACCTCCCTCGGAACCTCCTGGTTCGCCTCCTCCATGATCTTGATCAACTCAGTGGCGTGGCGCCAGTCATTCCTTGTCATGAATGTAAGAGACTCACCGGAGCGCCCAGCCCTACCGGTTCTACCGATGCGGTGGACGTACTCCTCGATGTTGTGCGGAAAGTCAAAGTTGACGATGTGCGTCACGTCCTTTATGTCGATACCTCGTGACGCCACGTCGGTTGCAATAAGAATCCGCACAACTCCATCCTTCAAATCATCCAAAGCCTGCACCACACAGCAGTAATTTACAGGGTGGTTCAAAAAAACGGTTAATGACATCTGACACCATAATTTTGCAACCGTACGTCATAGTCATGTGGTTTTCAGCAAAATGTTCCGAAATAAATTCTTTACATGACTAAAGTCAGTATTTGAATACAGCAGTTAAATATTCTTTGTTATTGCCACTGGCAATTGAACTATGCAAAACAGTATTATCCTCGACACCGAGGTCTATAAAAACGTGCCATTTTATTTGTTCAATTGCTCCGTGAAATACTGGCCGATTTTAATAATTTTTGGCACGCGACATTAAAAAGAAACTTCACGGTAATGTTTGTAGTTATTGCCACTTCGCCCTAAGGTTGTCACTACACTACCTTGTGAAATGCAGAAGTCATACTTTGACCATTGACAACAATGAATCCACACTGGGTAGTGAATGCATTAGCTCAAAAAATTACTGAGACCACAAAATCACTGAAAATCTGTTGCTTCATCTTTATTTTAAACCTGTACTGGTAAGTCGACAAACTGAAATGATACATGAACAGCGAGTGGGCCGCGTGAGTCATGCAGTTACTGAACGTGCTGTTGGCAAATGGTGTCAATGTCTGCGCTTGCGTTTGTGCTGCAGGAGGACATTTTGAGCACATGCTGTGATGATGTGATGTGACACGTGTGATTTTTCAAGTGATAATAATTGCGGATTGCGTTTGTCACTATTCATTTAATAATTTTTGAGCTGACGCATACGCTACCCGGTAGGAATTCATTGTTGTCAATGGCCAAACTGCGACTTCTGCATTTCACACCAGCACATTACCTGTTCTCGATCACATTGTTCACGACCACCATGTATGGACTGACATCTGATGTCACTCAGGGCAAAGTCCGATGATATGCTGTCGACGGTGCATTTGCGTCCAACAAACACAATGGCCTTGTCATCGCCTACCATCTCCTGGGTCAGGAACTCAACGAGACGATTACGTTTGTCTTCTTCCTGGACAATCTCGACCCTCTGATGCACCGAGTGAACTGCGGTCAGATCCAGTGAACCCACAAACACCTAACACAACACAGCAATACCATGCGTACATTGTAGTACTGGTAATAGCCACGACAATGGCTGTCACCAAACCAGACAATGTGTGGCTTTATACCAAACCACAGATCCACCCAAAATGGCAACCATAATACTAATCGTCTTTGCCATGCATGACTGACTACTCTGCCAGAAAGCTGACATCATAATCATTTTATCATTCCGTGAAAGTAAAAGGTTCAGATGACCCAGTGGCTGGTTACATATTGCAATGGTTTACACTGAAGGAGTGAGTAGGGTTTAGCATCCTGCCCGACACAGTATAGGTCATTTCGGAAATGATCTTTCCAGGTAAAATTGCACATACATAAAATAACAAAAAACTTTAACCTGTACAGAAAGTTTAACCTTTATGAAACACAAAGCACAAAAAACAACCTGAATCTAAAATTGTAAGAACTGCCAATTGTAATTGTGCATATGTAATGGTAACAGCAGTTCTATAAATCTTTCCTGTTATCCTCCAGACAGTCATCAATCTCATAATGCTGTTTATTGGAAGACAGGGTTTACGCTGAGAGTGACAGAATTTAATAACTAGATCAGCTGTAGAGTAACTTCATTGATAAGAGATTCAACGTGTTAACCATTACACCTTACCACTAACCACACATAACTAATCCTAATAAACATAGTGTGCTTATTCTGCTACTCTTATAATTAACTTTGCAATCAAATTTCACTGCCACAACAACATATATATGGGGCAGCAAATTAACAAGCAGACAAATAGCTGGAAACAGTGTAGGCCTACCAAAGTCAAGAAGTAATACTAATGTAAGCCAACAAATCCTGCCACTCGATTTTAAATTTTTAACTTGCACTGCATATGAATAATCAAAACCTGTTAATTGTTGCAAACTTTGACCCTCTTTGGCTCACACATAATAAAGTGGCCATCATATAGGTAGACAGAAGTACTGTCTGTCTCATCCATTACTGGCTCCTAGCTGAAAGCAGAGAGAACTGAAAATTGTGTAAACATCGCCTATGGCAAAAGTTATGACATTTAATGTGCCAATTTTCAACCCAAAAGGTCAAATGTCTAGTCTACTAAATGTCAGTACCAACCCAACAGGGCCAACAAACTCCCATCTGTGGCTTACATGTTTACTTATGCATGGCGATGTCTAAAATATAGCTGCAGTGCAACAGAAAGTGACCGACTCGTATGGGGTTCTTCATGTACGCAGTAGCCAGACGTCGGACGCCGCTGGGCCATGTAGCACTGGTCATGATAGTCTGCCGGTCCGGCCGAATGTCGATGAGAATCTTTCTGATCTCTGGCTCAAAGCCAAGGTCCAGCATACGATCAGCCTCATCCAACACAAGATATGTCACGCTCTTGACATCAATTATGCCATTGCTGATGAGGTCGTTCAGCCGGCCAGGAGTAGCGACAACTATCTCAACGCCCTTGGTAACAATGTTTATCTGTTCTCGGCGGTTGCCTCCACCATAAATGCACACACAGTTGATGTCTTTGTATTTGTACTTCTTCACCTCAGCCTCTATCTGCACAGAATATAAGTAACACAACATGCAGTGTTTTAATGACACTTTACAACAGGGATGTGCACGAGACCTTCTGAGCCGAGACCGAGATGAGACATATAAAATCCGAGACGAGACCGAGACGTTGCAGCTTCCGAGATACTGGCCGAGACCTTGAAGCTCCCGAGACTCTCGCGAGTCTCGTGAGCTTCAACGTCTCACCAAGACGTTTTCCATGGCATGTGGTGAAATACACTGACAATGAAAAGAATTACACGGATTATTTAACTCGCACCATGGTAAGCGCTTTCTGATATTGTGGATTTTTGCACTTTACTTTGACAATTATCACTGAATAATTAACGGCTTGCACCATAAAGAATTGCAACTGCAGTGCTGTACACATAAGCCATTATGTTTATCGCAATTTGCAAGCAAATGAAATTAGTAAACTACAGCTGATTATAGCCTTATACGTCGTCCACATCTGGCTTAAAGTATTTATTCTGACGTCATACACTTTATCTTCATTGGGACTAGATCATTTTATGACGAAAAAAGACTGACATGACATAATTCTGCTTTACGATGAATAAGTAAATGAAAGAGTAAAAAAATGTAAACAAATACGTCTAAGCCATAAATGTCATGCTGGTTAGTATCGATCTAACTGCAGCTACAGTATGCACGGCGCGCGCCTGCTCAAAACGTCTCAACGAGACGCAATGGCCCAAGACGAGACCTAGTGGGCCGAGACTGAGACATATTGCTCCAAGACTGAAACGAGACCTGAGACACATTGGTCCGAGACGTTGATGATTTTGTCCGAGACGAGACGATAGTACGTCTCAAGACAGAGATGTCTCAACCGAGACCACAATCCTGCTTTAATACAAACACATAAACCAGATTCCCCAGGATGATATACATCACCGAGAAGTGCTTAAACTAAATTTTTACAGACCTAATGCCTTTCTGACATTCAAACAACAATGTTAAAGTACTGAAGGCAAAACAAAAAATGAGTAACATAAAGCAATTATCCAAATAGCAATACTCTGTAGAATGTATAGTGTAGAGAAGGTGAGTATCCAAGCAGACAAACAGCTGGCAATTCATAGTTTTAATCATATGCAAATGTACACCTTTAACTGCATAGAGATACGCAAATTGAAGTAGTATTATAATTGCTACAATGCACTTATTTAATGACTTACAGTCCTATCTTTCACCACTTCACCACAGTGACTGGAGTTTTAAGTTGATGACACACTGACCATTTTCTGGTGCCTGTTTCTGGCGCCAGAAACAGGTGCCAGTTGTCTGGTGCCAGAAACCATGACACACTTAGCCGGCAAATGATACCGGCAGCTTGTCAATTATGCTTTTGTTTAAGATTCTATCATAATGGGTTTTTAATGATGCATTATACAGAAATTTTTTTTTTTGTAAGTGTTCTATGTGTATAGTAACCATTCTCAGACAAAACACCACTAATCAGTCATCAAATAAGCACATTTCATGACTGTCTAGTTTATCATGGCTTGTTACACTCATATAATACACTCTAGGTCGTGATAAAATATTACAAATCTTTGCAACATTGCAACAAAAAGTAAAAGATCTGTCATTGCGGAAAAACATTTAAATGTTTGATGCAGTGTGATGAATAAACATTTGCTATGATGTATTAAAGTTGGTAATTATGTGATCTACGAGTAGTCTAATAGACTTCAATACAATGTCAACAAAAACGCCACAGACACACATTAACTTATACTGCAATATTTACGTACACGATGATAAAAATACATATAATACTAAACGAAACAAAAACTGGTTTTGCTCACCTGAAGTGCAAGTTCTCTGGTTGGTGATAAGACCAGAACATTTGGTCCACCTCTCTTTTCTCGAGGCACAGGTTGGCCTTCAATATGGATGAACGCTGGCAGAAGAAATGCCAACGTCTTGCCAGTACCAGTCTGGGCAATGCCGATAAGATCAAGGCCCTGCAGAGCAATAGGCCACCCCTGCATCTGTATAGGAGATGGTTTGCTAAAACCAGCCCTCTTCAACTCACTAAGAATTTCTGGATAGTGCCGAAATCCTTCATCAAAATTCCGGACTGGATTTGGAACAGAGGCCTCACTATCCTCATCACAACTAACCATGATCTTATTATTCTCCTCACGTATTGCAGCGACCTCTTCTGGTTCCATGTTTGCAACACCAGCATCCTCAATGTAGAAGTTCTTCTTGATCGGAGGGTAATCCTTCCATTTTACTTGTTCATGCAGTTCTGACAACTGTTTAACATGGTCCCAGTTAATAGGCGTCGATCCACTGCCAAACCCCTGTTGAGGAGCAGAACTACCAAATCCAGATCTGCTAGAACTACCAAATGACTGGCTGGTCGATTCTGAGTGATCAAAATCACCAAACCCTGACCTCTGTTGGCTGCCCATGTGACTATCACCAAAACCACCAAACCCTGATCTATCTTGGGTGTTCGCATGACTATCACTAGAACTACCAAACCCGGACCTCTGCTGGTTTTCAACACGACTATCTCTAAAGGATCTTTCTGCTGGCTTGAACTGAGATCTGTCTGATTCACTCTCGAACTGAATCACATCTTCAATAAGTTGCTTGGCTTGCTGTCTTCCAATGTCACTACCACTTATAGTCACTTCTACTGTTTCACCATGACGATTGTCCCCAATCTTGATTTTAGTTTGAGTCTTGTCTTCAATCTCTCTGATTTTCTGACCACCTCTACCTATTACTGCTCCTAACATGTTTGAAGCAATTGTCAACCCAGACGTATCACGAAAACCTCCACCATCACCGAACTGTCCAGATGGCTGCCTGTTCTGGAAGCCATCCATTCGACCACCACCACCAGGTTTGGAGTCATTTTCGATCAACTCATCGATCATCCTCTTTGCGTTACTTCTTGAATCCACATCTCCATCAAGGGTTACAAGTACCATGCCGTTGGCATCTACATCATTTTTCTTCACGTTTATCTTAGTTCCACTGGACTCCTGAAGTTCTCTAATGCGGGAACCTCCTTTGCCAATCACTAGACCAACCTGACGTGACGATATTTTCATCTCATATGGTGCACCATCACCAACACTTACTAGAGAGACATTCTGCTGACCAAACCTGTCTGAGAAATGACCAGATGCACTGCCGGACTGGTACACTCCATTGCGTTGACGGTCAGGCATGCCGAAACTATTGGCCTTATTACTCCTATCAGTAGCATTTACACTATTAGAAGCACCATCCCAAGCATCCCACTCATCAGTGACATTGTTTGTCATTGACTGGTTATAAAACACTCGAGTGACATGAGCCACGGATGGTTCAGCATCCCACATCGCCTTGCTGCTTCCAACCTGCTGGTAAGTTCCTGACTCCTGCTTGTAACTGTGACTTGGCCATGACTGAAATCCAGTTCTTCCTGCCATTATATATCCTACAAATCAATACAACAATTGCAGATTAACCATGTAATGAAAATAATTAATCCTGTGCTAACAAATGTGCTTAAATAACAACTATTTAAAACACCAAGTTAAACCAACTGCCTAAATGATAATGAAAAGACACGGACTTGTAAACCGATAAGCAGAAATAAATATGCCGAAAAGGTACCGACACATGCTACAGATGTACTATACTGATAGCATACGGATCATTTTGAACGTATTGTAACTGTAAATAATTACCTGCAAAAACTCAGCGTAATAAGACGTATGTTATCTGCTTAACGCAGACCATGAATTAACTCCAATGCATTTTTTCTAGTTCGAAAACATTTTCTTATTTCCAATTTCACTAACTTCAAGAACAACGAATATATATTCGACTTAGAGCAATTTAATACAAATTCATGACTATAAGACCGCAACTTTTAATTTACAAAATTACTTTTCGGCCGACCGTCAAGCTGTAGGTAGCAATTGCAATCCCGGGATCCCGAATCCCGGCCGTTTTCACCAATCCCGAATCCCGGGATTGGCGGGATTACAAAATTAGTTAAAATCGTACTTTTCTCGCGTGTTAAATGACAGAAATAAAACATTTTAGCCGTCTGGTGAATAAATTATATATGTGCGCTAGAGTTCCACTCTTTGCTATGCACTGCAATTCGTATTCTGACAGTCATTGTCACTCCCTGCAGTTCGGATATACTTTCCGTATGGGCCTATACTACATCATATGCATGAAATAAGTCAATAAAGGATATCAAAATGACGATCAATCTGTGAGCCTAATCCCGAAACGAAATGCTTTCATGATAATTTTGAAATGATCTTGGACAAGGGTCACAGAAGCATGACCTTCAGTCTTCACCAGTCTTTGGAGGAGATAATTAATTAAGCATCAAAATAATTCTGTGCTGCACACTACTAAAATATCCTACTGACAAAATAAATTGCGGGTGATAATTCCCTTTCCTCCAGTCCACCTTCCTCTTCTCCTCTTTCCTTACCTCCCTTTCCTTTTCCTTCCCCTTCCTTGACTTAGAAGTAGGACCCTTTAAATCCAGTTAGGTTGTCTCGGGAGCACCTGTAAAACTCCCACAGCAGAATCTGGGTGGAGCCCCAGCCAGTCATATCCAGTGCATTTTAACGTATGACATCCGTTGGCAACAATGTCAATTATTTTCCCAAGAATTAACTGACCAAATTTAGTGCAACTTGAATGTCTCCCATTATGATTCCAATCTGCCAGTGATTGATAACTGACCTTGCATGGGACAGTGGGTGACAAAGTTAAATTGTGGGCGTCACCGCTCAATGTGCGTGACTTGGCAGGCAAAAAAATATCACACAAAAAGTGCAATAATTAACACAAATAATAATTGCTAATAAACCAAGCTCAAAAGGTGCTAATAGTATCAAACTACGTCGAACAGAATATAAAGAAAAGAAAGAGAACACTTTTATGCCAACATTGCAAGTCTACTGAAATGAAAAATTCAACAGGTAACTCAAACACAAAGGCAGAAATACACCAATGTCTATAAAAAACAGAACATTACATAAATGGTGATAAATTTATCAAACTTTAACCAATTTTCACAATTTTTGCATTGGGAAAAAAAAAAAAATTTGCAACAAAAAGCATGTAATATCAATGTTAGCAGTTAGTGCCAGTTTTGACACTTCAAGACAACTCGACCACATATAAGTGAACAACCAGTACTATAACTAAAACTCAAAAAAACAGTTTGGGTGAAAATCACTGGAACACAATCAAGCAAAGCACAGAATGAAATAATGAAATTTGCCGAGAAATATGACAGCCAGTACATAAGACAACAACGAATACTAATTGTGATACAGAAGTGAAATTTCGAATAAGAATATACAATATACAACTTTACAGTCAATATGCTGGACAAAGTAATTTGTGCAATTTCACAATGCAAAACAAACAATATTGCAACACATATCATATACAAACAACATAATAATGAATAATGAATGCAGTAAGGTAGTAATTCACAAAGTAAGCAATTAGCGTAGTTATTCGAACAACTTCTGCTGTAGTGCATTAGTGAACTCGCACAAACAAGAATATGCCGTTAAAATCACATGCTGAAGAAAGGTTCTGGTCGACGGCCATCAGAGTTGAGACACCAAGCAGATAGCCATTAAAATCCTGGTGGTTTTTTGGGTAAAAACCCATCAAAACCCATCCAAAAAACTCACTCCAGACAATCTAGTTTTAGTTTCTTGTTCCACAAATAAACAATAATGAAATATTTTATTATCAATAGACCTGTCAAAGCGTTAACTTCTTTAACGCATTAATTAATGCACCGAGGCTAGTCGAGAGGGAGAGTAGGGGGGTAAGTTACCCCGGGCCCCACGATGTTTGAGGGGCCCCACCTGTAGAATACAGAAAGTTAGAAACACATTTTTAAACAAATAATCAACATTAACTGACATCATAGCTACCACAGAAATCTATTAGCTTGTCATCAAAAATTGAAATAATTATTTATTTACAGTAGTGATGGAACGGCAATTACAGTTTAGTTACTTGAATTCATTCGATTATCAAATTGTCAGTTTAGCAGTTTAGTGGAATATTGAAACTTTTGCTTCACAGAATTTAGCAAATTAACATAAATTTACATGTGTGCGTTAATTTTTTTAACGCACATTAATTTATCAACACATTAATGCATTAATCTGACAGCTCTAATGATCACCACATGATAATGGCTAAGTTATTAAAACATTTTAACCTACAAATTTGCTAATATTGGTATATTCTACGCTGTGTGGAGCAAACAACTGAAAACCCGTAGAAATCCCAAAACCCATCAATTTGGGCCTTTTTACAATAAAACCAGTTTAACCTAAATGAACCCAAAACCCAATAAAACCCAAAGAGTTGGCCTATTTTTTTTTAAAAAATCAGTTTTTTTTGCAACCCTGACTGGCATGTGGTGAGATTTTTAATTCTAGACACAAGGACAAATCAACACATTTTGAGCAATCTGAGACCAGATATGAGTTTGTTCTCTACGTAAACAATCACAGTTTGAAAATGCCATGATAAATCCATAAAAAAGGATGTAGATTTCAGCAATTAGATCAGCAGAGAATCAGAAGACCAATGGCAGGGTGCTGAATTATTTGCGATTTCCTGCCAAAACACAATCCACACAACATTTCTGTCAGCACTTTGCATAGTCAGAGAACAGTAACAAAACAGCACTGCTGCAAAACAAACCGAAATATGTACTAATTCACTGAATGTATTTATTAAGGCAAGAAGCCCAGCTGTCACTAGAAAAAGCCGACTGTACCACCTACATCCAAAGCCCAGCGTCTGACTTTCAATCACGGAGAAAAAGCGATTTCTCAGAGATGACACAGTTCCATGCATGCTATGTTAACAAAATGTGGCTCTCGAAAAGTACAATTAATGCTAGTATAACACACATCGCGCACAGTGACATGCAGTCATCTCACCAGGCAACGTCAACAGCTAGTCGATGCGTAAATAACCAGTGGAAATATCAAACACAAGTTTTGCAAATTTTTCTCACAATAAAAAACTCCTTGTTATGGAAGATGAGCTCCTATTCAGTTCCCTTTGCAGTACTGACCTTCAAAGTCATCCATGGTCAATGATTTTCATGTCATTTGAAAGCCAATATGCAACTTCCTGTTAGTGATCAATAGCAACCTAGGCCCTATCTCGCACCATTTAGCCGCAATAGCGCGTACCTACCTTCAAGGGCATCCAAGGTCAATGATTTCCGTCTCATCTAGAATGGCGTATGCCATTTCATATCAGTGATTAACAGGAACATTGGCCAGTTTTCCAGCGAATTTCCTACCCCCCTTTATTCAACCCCAAATTTGAAAATGTTCCCCTTGCACTAGATCACTGAAATTTTGCATGCACAAGTTTAAGACACATAGCTAATTAATCATGTAAAAAAATTTCCCCTATGACTTAATGCTTAGCCACAACACATCCGTTACAGACGAATGGATAGACAGACAGATGACAACAGTGCCAACAGCTCGACCGTTATTTAATTACAATTGGCTTAAAACCAAAATAGTTTGGACTAGCTCAAGTAAAGTCATATAAATTAACTTCAAATAGTGACATCAAATACTGTATGACAGACAAGCAGCCACAAATCCAAGCAAAAATAAAAATCACCGCTCTTTGATGCCCTCGTGCACAGGTTTTCTTGAACCTAGAAAACTGAAATGTTCAATGCTAAAAATTTCTTATGCAGCTTGTCTATGTCTATCTCAATTGGTTTCAGTGCAATTCGCTCTTGAATAGTGTCTCGCAGCCCAAAATCGCCAAAAAGATCCATAAAAACCCCGATTTCCACTATTTAAGCGTTCAAGGTCATCCAAGGTCATCGAAATGGATGGCAATCGAGAGCTAGTGTACGACTTCCTATTAGCGATTAATAGTAACCTAGGCCCTATCTCGCACCGTTACTGAGATACAGCGACTTACTGGCCAAAAATCGCAAATTTTGCCCACCCCCTCTCATTTAGCACCCTCGTTCGGGGTGACCCCCTTCAAATTTATAGAAATGGTTTACGGTTCCTGAAACTAGAGTCTTCCGGGCAGCCGACAGTGAAAATTTGGTAATTCTAACTTGCACCGTTTTTGACTGATCCACCCGTGTGACAGACAAATGGACAGACGAACGGACGGACGGACAGAATTGCGATGGCTAAGAGGCGCTGAAAGCAGTAGCTGCTTTCGCGCGTAAAAATCTGCAAAAAGTACGAGTCTGTATAAAAACAGTGTAAGTTAAAATATCACTTTTCATATTACAACAAACACTCATACTGATTGCATAATGATTTAGTGAGACAACATTTTACATCATATAAACTAGGAGCGCCCTGCGCTATGGGCAGGAGTTTTCCACCATGCAGCACTACATGGTGCGCTAAGCTGATGGACTTGGCAAAATCAGTGGGGAAAGAAAACCCGGCAACTCAACCCCTGCCGGCCTGCCCCCTCAGGCTGCCCGTAGGGGGAATTGGTGTGCAAGGTGGGGGCATGTACGTAAGGCCCAAGGAGTCAAACGCCGCAGTCGGGGTCCGTGATCGTGCAACAGGAAAGGTACCAGAGGAGCCTGACAGAGAAACAGATAGCCTTTATGTGCCTTATAGTAAAATATTACAAATGTAGCATATTTTCACCACTTGGAATAAATGTTCAGTTCTGATGTAAGGACTATAACAGAAGTTTGAGTTGGCTTCATAATATTCACTAAATGTTTGTACCTCATTTACGTTGATTCATCTTATTCACAGTATATTTAAATATTTTATACCCAGTATCAGAATTATTGTCTACTGAAAGCTGCCATTTGCACCTATAAATTGTCTGACCACCTACCATGTATTAATTATTTATCTGTTACACATGCCAACCTTCCCATGGTACATGTGCCTTGTTGTGGCGGGAAGGCTTGCGTGCTCCTATGATCCTTAGAGCTATGCCAGTGGGAGTCTAGTACTCCTGGTAGGGCCACCCATGCCGGACAGGTCGAGGGTGTAGAGCCAGACTAAACATGTACTCTGGTCCTCCAGGTTGGGGGTTGTGCAGTGGGCTTACTACTCACTCACGTAAAAAATAGCAAGTCACGGAAACCGAGAACAGTACATCAACCAACAACTCCGCTCTTGGAAGAATCGGAACTCCATTCAGAGGAAGTATGATGCGCTGCAGTCAAAGCCGGCGAGCTGCAGGTCGTCAACCTAACCTGGGAGGCTGCCAAGGTTCAAGTCAAGGATCGGAGACAGTGGAAGATGACTGTTCAGGCCCTATGCTCCACAAGGAGTGAAGAGGACTAAGTCAAGTAAGTCATCTCTATGCGTTAGACCACGTTTGTTTAACATCGTTTGGCATGAATATGTAAATGAACATGACGTCAGCAGTGAATAGCCCCGCCCCGTTAGCTGATGAAAAACGCAGCTCTAGTTTCGGCCGAAATCAAAACTGGAGCCGTCTATGTGCACTGAAACCGAAGCTGAAACCGAAAGATAGAGCTAGTCTAAAATTGTTCAGCAGCGTGCACATATGAATTGTTCATCATCGTTCGTTAGCAACTGAATACCACGAACACAACACTCATGATACCAGTAAAAACAGATGTCGCACTTGATCCAAGCAATATTCTTTGACGCATCAATGCTAGTAGGAGGCTCTGTCATCCCACACTTTACACATGTATGTCTCTCCATCTCCATCACTATCTGTACATGTTTTCTTCCTACCTCGTTTTTGTTTTATTGCTTTGCCTGCTGATCCACTCTGCCTGGGCTTATATGCTCACGCAATGGTGCATGTTCTAACTTTGGCTCATCAGATTCAACATCTCTCTCTCTTCATAATCTCCATCGGGAATGTTTTTTGGCTACTTTGCTGCTTTTTTGAAAGTTACTGTTTTCTTCCTTTTCACATTGCCTCTCCCTGAAACTCCGAGTAATCGTAGTTTCAAATCTTTCACCGAAATCCCTACAACGGGTATTTAATAACAATCAATAACATTTGAATCAGTAAATATCACGGTTTCACCCAGTCGGTGATCGTAGTTCACACGGCTAGATTGTAGACCCTGGGCCAGCACGAATGTGTTTACCCCAAGGGGGGAGTATCCAACTACGTCATTGTGCGCCTCAGAATGTGTACAATTACCAGTATTCTCAGCTGCATCCGAAAGCGGTCACAATAAGAAGATAAAATACGTCATTTAGGTACCAAATTGTTGTCAGATAAACCATAGATTACCGAGCGCAAATCTATGGTAAACCATAGATTAGCGACCGCAGATCTATGGTTGCCGTCATTTGTTGACATCCAGTGAATGTAAACATTTGAATTAATAAGCTTTCTAAGATACTAAATCAGTTTTTTTGTCGTTCTTTTACGCTTCTTGTGGAATTTAGCAGACATTTGCAAACGGCTTTTGTCGAAAGGTAGCATTTGCCTTGCTTATTATGGGTACTTTAAACCGGTTCAACGATACACCACACCGGACCGCACCAAAACATTGCATCATCATCGAAAATGTAGAATAGCTAAGCGTCAAGGTCGTGAACTTGAACATGAAGTAAGTAAGGAAGTAAGACACTCCCGAGAAAATGCTTCCTTTAGAAATATATTTACAATGAAATTCAACATTAAATAAAATTTAACATAAAATAAATTAAAACAACTTTAAAATACTAAAATTAATAATAAAATGGGGTCGAAATTCATAATAAAAATAAGATTGGTGACTTTAGCCTAGAAGGTTAGAACCACCGATCGGTGATACTAACCTTCTGACTTATTTTCACCGATCGGTGATCCTAATCACTTCGATCTACTACTTTGGTACAATAATTCCAAAATTTAAAAACATACCGATACGAGTCGAGAGTTTGCAAAACTTAAAATAAACATAAACATAAACATAAACTGAAATACAGCATGATAAAATAACAAAGAATCTTTATTATTTGTTTACATTACAAAAAAAACAAAAGCTAGAGCTGCGCGATATTGAGAATGCGGTATGCCTGAAAACCGCAGGACACCGCAGGACTCCATAGAAAGACCGCAGGACACATGACATAAATAATAACTGCAAAACGATTTTTAGACGTAAAAACATAACTTAACCTTTTAGTAGTTCAGTAAATTTAAATAAACGCCGCTAAACAATGCAAAAATAACAAAATCAGCACGCCACCAGATGCCTAGAAAACACGGACAAAATGTCACACGCCGACGCTGAGACGCAGGCCACATACCTGGACGCCAAGGGTGCGTACGCCGTACGTCAGACGTGCGCCAAGACGCTTAAGTTTACTATGTACATCACTCATGTTGTCAGTGTTTGCACATTTATTCACGCCACTCCTGTTCTCAAATTCTGTAGTGGTTAAGCTTACAATCAATACATTTACCGGCAGGTGTCTTGCGGTGTCCTGTTGTTTTCTTGCACATCCTGAAATATTAGTATCGCCACATAACCGCTATAATGTGGCAATATAGTGCTCTAAAGTTAAAGAAAACCTGTAGTTTTACTGTTTTCAGCACTTTTTGGTGGTTATTTAAAGTGTCCTACGCATAGGTCCTACGGTGTTCTGCGGTGTCTCCTGCGGTTTTCAGTCATACCCTTGAGAAGGCGATTACGCTGATGATACGGTTGATACCGGGTAGGGTACCAATGACAAAATGTTATTGCTTAATTTAGACAAAAACAAAATACTCATTACGTAAAATTTTTAACAGATGTTTATTTATAAAATGACAATAGGATCAAAAAATGGAATGCAAAGTGCAAACAATTTCTAGTCATAAATATAAACGACACATCACTAATTCTGTCGCCATGTTGTTTTTGTGTCACTTTGAACTGCAATTTATTTATTGGAATTGTAGTGTGAAAGTTGACTGATAACGGTTTAAGGTCAAAATTTTGTTAATTTAAAATTCGAGGTTTGTATGTTAACGTGTGACTCGAAATACGTTCTTGGCTCGTTCACTGCTTTTCGTTGGATCTTTCGCCCCTCTCCTCAGTGTGAACCACTTGACTGCCAACACCGGCTCTTCTGTGGTGTCTGGCTTTTTCGCCCCTTTTCCGGTTCGCCCCCTGGCTTATTCGCCTCCTGGCTTTTTCGCCTTTTGGCTTGTTCGCCTTTTGGCTTTTTCGCCCCCTCACCTTGGACGTTTCACTCCCGTTAAATACCGGTAATTTGACATCGAGGTTTATATTAATAATTGTCTTTAGGCCTAGAGAGTTTACGCATGATGATGAGAATAAACAATTGTGTGTATGTTTAATGCTCTGTTCAATTCTGAAATAAAATCACGTGGACCTTTACTGTTTCCATGTCATAAGAAACCTGCCGGACCGTATGAAAATCTCAGTTGAAACTCTTTGCAGATGACTGTTGCGCCGTTGCTGGTTTGCAGTGTGAAACAATGCTGTTGTGAACTGTTTGCAGCGTGTGCCGTTAAACGTGATGCATTCTAAGTCTTCACATCACAAGAAGCACAAGAAAGACAAGAAGCACAAACACAAGCACAGGAGTCGGCAGAATGACGACGGAAGTCAACATCATAACAAGAAGCGGAAACGGAAACATGCTGAGACAACCGAGACTTCAGCTGCCGCCGCCGCTGGTGATGTTATCTATATTGACGACGGTGCTCATTCTGTCAAACAGCTGCGACTGGACGACGACAATTCCTTACAGGTAACCAGAGATGTTAAAACCTTGAGGCCGAAGCAGTCTCGAGGCCAAAATTTTGGCCTCGGCCTTAAAGCTTTGGCCTCGGCTTTGGCTTCGGAGATTTGGCCTTGGCCTCGGCTTTGGTTTCAAACATTTGGCTTTGGCTTGGCCTCAGTCTGGTTGTCTTGGCCTCGTTAGAACTTAAAACGTATGCAAAAGTAAAACCAATTTTATGACATGTTCTGATAACAGCCAGATACAAGTTGACTCCACTCATATGCATGGCCTCGGGACCACAAGCTGACTTGCACCTAAGCGGAGCGTGCATTCAACCGTAGTTAGCTTATAGGACCAATGCAGTCATTTACAACATGCAGTTAAAATAGGCGGTTATTCACGCCACAGGAAACAGTCACCGCACTCATCTCCTTTCCGAACATCAGGCGCAGCATGTAGCAGCTGATAATGGTCACTCCAGTAGTGTCAGTTTACACGCTGCCCTCCCGTCGATCATCTCAGTCACTCTCATAGACAGCAGGTGGCCTAGCACTATTGACCCACAGACTGCCGTTTGAAGTTCATTATGATGCTGCATGCTGGTAGGGTGGGGAGATGCACTGTAGCCCACATGATGCCTGGTGCTCACTAGCTCTGCCTTCCCGCATAATTCTGGGGTTTAGGGCCTAGACGGCATCCCAGTGAGCGTTAAGTGGCTGACTGCAGGTGGTCTTATGTGCACTGTGTCAGCCAAGTTGCTTATAACCGAAGTAAGTCATGGCACTGGGGCCAAAAGAGTGGGTGCTTATAGCTGAATCGTGCATATATGGCTGGTGCTTATAAGCGAAGTTGACTGCCATTGACATAGCCTACACTCAAACGGGACTAAAGTGCTAGGGCTACAGTGCTACAATATCCGATACTGCTATCGTTGAAGAGAATGTGCTGAAATAAGTAGCTACTTGTTTCAGCATATTCTCTTCTATCTTTTTGGGGTAGCAGTATCGGCTCCCACTGGCATCTCTTGCATTTGATATGACATCAGAAATATACTTTCCGGTAAACACATTTAGTAAGGCAACTAAAATATAAACATAGGAGGTGACGAATTACAAACAGCAACTTTTACTGTTTTTATTCCAGGGCTTAGTCAAGTACTGAAGACTCAGTTTGTTTTGTGTTTTTGTGTATACAGGAGTTGGAGAAGGCTCGTGCCATTATAGCAGCACGACTGGCATCAAAGGATGGTGCTGTTGCCAATCCTGCTTCGGCAGCAAATAGTTCCAGTGTTGATGCCATGTCACTAATAGCTCATGGATATGTGTCTGATTCCGAAGAGGAAGAGGGAGAGATTGAATATAATAAAGTCAAGCACATGGAGAAAAAGGCAAAGTTGCACAGCGCGGCCATGGTAGTGGAAGATGCTAGCAATCAACGTTTAACTACTTCACTATCACAAGCAGTTGATAACTCCGTTCCAGATGCCAGTGCCTCTGTGTTAGCCGGCATACAGTCCGCCGACAGTCATAGCCAGCATCGAACGGAGAAAAGTGAATCTCGAAGCAGCGATGATCGCAAAAGTCATCAGAACAAAGATTTAAAGCGAGACAGACGTGATCGAGATCGACACGAGTTGTCAAAAAGCAACAGAGAAAAAAGTCGTGAAGAATCCAGTCGGCGAGACAGAAACAAAGACAGTCGTAGATCCGGCGATGAGAAAGTTTCAAAGTCTCAGAGAGAAACCGATCAACGTTCAGGTCATAGAAGTCATGAGCAAGAAACGGCAAAGGATTTTCCTGAGAAATCTGAAAGCGAGCAGCGTACAAGTAGCAAAGACAGTAAGGTTGATCGGCAGCACTCCTCTGGGTCACGAGAAACATTGAGGCGACGTGAATCTGATAAAACATCGGAAGCTGAAAAGAGACCATCTGCTTGCCGTCGTTCTCACTCCAGCCCTCGGCCGCCATCTCCAGACAATAGACATAGATCAGCACATTCAACAGACAAGAAAGCCGAACGGTAATATGACTTGAGTTGTTCAGTGGATTAACCCTTTCGTTAGTGTACATTATGTTCAATGCATACCAGGGTCACCATTCCTGAAACTTTCTTTCAACATGTTAGGAAGATTTCTCATCTTGGGAGAAAACTTGGCAAAATGCACGTTATTTTATGGAAGATCTTAGGAAATTTTTTTAAACCAAAGTACTTTGCAAAAATTTCCAAGAATTTAGCAACTCGTGTCAATCGCAGTCGTGTCTGGTTCGCTTTGAGTCTTTGCTGTGACAACTTTTGTGGTCAGAGTACTTTGCAAGAATTCCCAAGAATTTGTGCTAGGAATAATCGTGGAAAATGGGCTGGTTTAACGTGTTAAAACCATAACAAGCAGACTAGAAAAGTTGTTGCCACTTTTTGTGCTAGCTTGTATGCTCCATCAGTCTTCTTAAGCTTGCCCAGTGTACGCTATACTGCGTGAATGGCTGAAGCCACCAGTGTGCAATCTGCCAGTCATAAGTAAACATTTACAAAAGATATGCACCATTTTCAGGATGCATTGGGCGACTTCACTTTTTGACTTAGACTTTCGCTGAGTCTTTTCGCTGAGCGAAAGCTAAAGCTGAATGCTAAAGTCTGTACTTAGACCACAGTTCAACTAAACTTTGGTCTAAGTCTACTGACTTAGACCAAAACGATTAAAAATGGCGGAAAACAGGTAAACCTAACAGGAAATAAATCAACCATTTACGCTTGGACTTGCTTATTTAATTGCGCCGCGCATGCAAATAACGAAATTACGTAACATCTGACGTCATTGCATATTTATTACGGCGTTTATTTTTGATACCAGACTGCTTAAATTTACTAAACTATCCGTACGCATAGGACTGTAAATAGTCGCCATGTTT
>Ga0209367_1000744_pt1 | contig 35650 bp, 20 predicted proteins | sample WorMetLIZISLAND2_FD_187412 | JGI IMG/M metagenome (GOLD analysis project Ga0209367, IMG submission 187412) | Marine gutless worms symbiont microbial communities from Max Planck institute for Marine Microbiology, Germany - Olavius geniculatus... ... | reverse complement strand
GAAAATGCGTTGTTTAAACCATAATATCAATAAAAAAAGTCACTGTAGAGTTATATGCACTGAAAGTGTTAATGAATTAAGAACCTTTTAGGTTTTTAATGTTAATGACATCAGTCCCGGAGACAAACAAGCATGTTCACGGTTGATGGATCCAGCGACGAACGTCTCTTGTTGACGACGTATCCGGCAGAACCGTTAATCGTTAAAAATAAAATTAATCGTTAATTTTCTTTGTTAGTTAACGATTAAATTAATCGTTAAAATCCGCAGCTCTAATTACTACTATTACCGGAATGGGAGTCTGGAGATTGTGACTCGGATTTCCTTCTGTGCCTTTTTTGTTTACTTGAACGCTCATCATCTGATGACGACTAAAACAATCAACACATTTACTTGTCAGAAATGAATGAACATAAACTGCAACAACCACTGCAGGTATTGTTACTTTTCAAAGCAAAAAAGTGATGAAGTTTCAGTTCATATAAGTGTGGTCGAATTACTAGTCTGAAGATAAGCTCCCACAAAATACAAAGTGCAAAAATTGAACACTATGGAAGCAGTACAAAACAAACAAAAGTGATGACCTGTCCTGTGCAAAATCTGCAGAGTAGTGACGTTATTGATGTTAAAAACTTAGAAGCCCAAAATGTTGTTCAAATTTTAATCAATCAAAAATATTAATTGAGCAGCTTTTTAACAATTAATCCATTAATGCAGACAAGTGCATCATAACCGAGCATCACCTGCGAGTAGGAGCGCGGTGAAGCTGACTCCGATCGACGTTTCTGTTTCCTGTTTTTCTTAGCATGTCGCTTGCTGCTCGACGTGCTGCTAGAGTGCTGGCGATGGGAATCCTCCAGCGATGCAATGTGCTCTCTGTACAGACGAAGCCGATCAGCCTCCAGAGTGATTGCCTTGAACGCTGCGTCCGACTCCAGGCGAGGACGAACCTAACACCACATGCCGCAATGCATTATAAATTGCTGAAAATGTCAAAGACAGCTTTGTCAGATATATGATAAGATAAAGGATCTGCATTGGCAAAATGGCAGACAAGCCGCCAGTTTAATATAGCGAGCAAACAAAAAGATAAAAAAAAATGTAATAAAAGGGAATGAGATTAAAAAAACTGAAATGGAAGTAATGTTGCGTATAACATGAAAAATCTAGAAATGGGAGAGATAGAGGTCTGACATCAAAAAAACTGAAATCCATATTATAGTAAAAAAATACAATACATCAAGGAGAAAATACATAGAACGTCAAGTTTCAAGTCACAAAAAAACTAAAATTCAAGGAGTGAACTTCTTCCAATAAGGGCCAGCTTTTCATTCTATAAGTTAGCTAAAATCACCAGCCTACACCCATTCGTTATTGGACAATGCTGACTACATGGTATGTAACTTAGCAGCTGAATATTAATGAGCTAGGTTGATTGACATGCAGAACCAGAAAGTGACTCAATCTATTCCACCATAGATCAGCTAGAAGTTGCATTACCATCCTAGCAAATGTAGAAAGTATCACATTAAGTCTAATAAGACAATCTACTGAAACAATCAGCAACACATTCAGCCTACATATCAAGAGTCAGTCCTAAGTTAGGCCAGGTCAACATGACAGAACATTACAGATTAATGCTGCAGGTTCTTATAAACAGGATGCTCATCTTTGCACTACACTCAACCAACTGCATCGGGCAGTGCAAGATAAAAATACAGGAAATCAACAACTATCTGTATACTTTACCTAACAAGTTGACCCGAACATGTTACAACAGTCAAACCGAGACCGAATGAATCTGGGTCAGATAACCTACACAACACGGAACAGAGTGTACTAACCTCCTCCCACGTCATCTTCTCTTCAATTGCAGGTGAAACCTGCCTCAGCATTGACTTGAATGATGACTCCAATCGCTTCAGCTGTCACAAATATACTCGGCTGTTGAGTACATACAATTGAAAACACGTAAAGTCCTTCCCGAGCCTTATGGCCCATAGGGCAGCGCTGATCTCCATTTCCTAAGGCCCTAAGCCAGACACCAGTTTTCACACTGCGAGACCACGGATACGGGGCCAGTGTATCGCATGGTGTGCCTGTTTACATCCCAGCGGTGAAGCTGGTACCAAATTATACTGCTTGGTGACAGAGACACATGTGTGTGAACAACTTGCCTAAGGTTGTTACCCGGCAGTGTCCTGGTGCGAAGTCGAACCTGCATCCCTGAGTTACCTCAGGATTACAAGTCAGACACGTTACCGTCAGACTACCAAGCCACACAATTACGATTACATACGATTACTCCTTGCTAAATCATACATATAACTAAATAAACAAAAATAATTATAAACTAACAAAACAATGCAATTAAGCTTGCATCATCAAACAGTATGAGACCTTTTTTGTTTCTTCTTTTAGTCGCTCTTTCTCTCGATTTTCGGCTTTCTCCATTAACTGTAACAAACAAAATATCATAAAGAGTTAAGCGATATACACCAATTTACTGTACTATCCAATGACCAAAAATGTTGCTTAATGTCTCAAAACAAAAATATTAGATTAAATGACGCAAACACATGATAAATATACAAAACCAATAGTCAACGCTTCTCACTTGACCTGACCTTTGTTCGACATGTATCATCCATCATCAAATGGCAAATGTGGCATTCGATCAATCAGTCAACAGGTAGATTTGTAAGGTGCCAGCTATGAGTAGACGTGATCAAAAATCCATATCTTAAGGCACTGTTTAAAACACTGTCTGCAACTGATACTATTTCAGTTTTGAAGACCATCCACACAAGTTCCATCAGGAAACTCCAACTTGTCTTACATAACATTTATAAGAAATAACTGGTTAGCACAACTAAAATATCTCTCTTGCCTGGCTGCTTACTTTATCAGATAATCTGCTGTAAGGTGCAGAATGTAAAAGCAAAACAAAACAAAACAATCACATCTGCTGCATGGCAAGTAATAAATACTGCATATGAGAGCCCCGACGTAAGCTTTATTAGTTCAAACGTGCAAAGTAAAAGTATTCTGCAATGCCCTACATAATAGCAACAGTGGCTTGTAGTGGCAGCAAAAACAGAACCCACATATATGAAGAACAATCACAGTTGCAGAAACAATGTAACAAGTAAACAGTGAAATAGAGACATAGAGACATACGAATCGATGACATACAACAATAACACAATGCCTCCAGCACTGTTTTACAGAGGCCAAGGCATACGGATCGATAAACAAAAGCCGCACTGACGCTGTTATAGGTGAGCTTTATGTTGCCAGTGTCAAGCGCAAACGTCTGCTTCTCGTCGTGAAGCCATTTCATAAACTCCTCGAAACTCGTCTCAATCTGAACTTCCAACTTCTTCTCCTGCGTCCAACAATCACACACACAGGCTATTAACAATTTCAGTTTTAGTAAACGTATTACACACTGCAGTGTGGTGGCGGCTACAATGGACTAGACACAAACCAGGTGAACTGTTACATTTAGTCAAGTAGGAAACATTGAAAGAAAACTCTAAGGCATCAAGCTAAAGTGGTTTGTGTTATGCAGTTTTGGCATGTCCCAGTAGGAAGACCAGAATAAAGATCTGTGAAGATTGATAATCAAAAAAAAATCTGGCAGCTCAGGATAAATGAAAAAATGGTCATTAAAGCTGTGTATGTAACAACCCTCCACTAAGACCAAGCTAACAATCATTACGTTGTCTTTGCTGCGAACAGAGCCCTGGTAAATACTATTCTCCTGCAATTGAAACAAATTAACATAAATTGGTCTGACTACACATTTGACAACAATCAACACTAAACACAGCACAAAAACTTTGTTTTGTCTTGGTCAACCAACAAACTCTACATCAGGTCAGGCCTAGTTTATACGTGAACGAGTAAACATAGAAAACCATTTCAGTATATAAATAGCCAGGACATCTGCCAATGGTAGACACGATGGGTACAAGTAAAAACTAAACAGTAAACAAGCACACCGTGCAATGCACAAGCCCTGTATCACATCAAGGACTTGCAGTCTAAGCTAATGTCAAGCCAAAGGCTGAAAAACAGATCACAGATGCTCAGAAAGTTTTCTTTTCTTTAAGCACAACTACATAACTGACCTTCAGAACTTCTTTAATCATTTTCTTCTCATCGTGAAAGCGAGCCTTCAAGTCCTCAACGTAGAACTTAAACAGATCCAGAGCTGTGGATCCTAGAAAACCATTTTGAGACACAATCATAAAGTTCAGTTGATAACAAGACAAATATATCAACAAATTTCAAAATTACCAGCAACAAAAATAACCATAATGGTCACAAAGCAAAGAAAAAAGCACACAAAACTGCTCATGGCTTGACGACAGTAACGGCAATTCATACGGTATAAAATGCACAAAGCCAGTCATACAATAATCATGTTGAAAAACTTCACGCAATCTCTCGAATCCTTACAATTTATAGAATAAACAAGGACACAACATTTATATTTTACATGCAATCATAGTACATTTTCAATGAGCATTTGACTTTGCTACAATGTTTTTTTTCTTGTAAAATTTGTAAAACATATTTAATTTTCATGTAACCACACCAAGCTAGCTCATATAAACTTGTATCATGCAATCAATGGCAAAGTGCACAGACTAAAAACCAGGAGGTACTATTTTAAAGCACACAGGGCTAAAACATATATTGTATATGCACACTGTCATTACAGGTATTAAAATCTTACACTACTAAGAAATTCATAAAACAGTACACAAATAATGATTTGCACCGAGGTCATCAGTCTCATCACTGAACACTTTTAACCAGAATGTTCATATAATGTTGCCGGAGATCTTTGATCTCGGGCAACATTTTACGAACTGAGGGTCAAAAATGTTAAATGATGATCGACACGACAGTCACTAAGAGTTTTGTTATACTTCCAAAAAACCAAAAAAAATCATTTAAACAAAAAAACTGTAACAACTTCAATGTTGACCGGTCAACAGTGCATGCATACTGTTGACCTATCAACAGTGTGTATTTGTTAACGTCATGTGATGCAATTTGGACTGATCACGTGTTGCGCTGAGGTATAATAATTTAAATTAAGATCTTTTGTTTGTTACTGTTGACGTTTTATCAATGTTGCCTTGTTTGGAACAATCTTATTGTTATTAGTCACAGACTTGTGTGACAATCACAAAGTTTAGTCACTGTCGCTACTCTACAAGGAGCCATGCTTTGTAAACCAAAAATGACATACATCTTAAATTATCTGCACAGATCTTCACCATAAAATATTGAACAACTACAAGCATAACTAACCTGGTTGACCGAGCAGGTTGAAAAATCTAGCATCTTTAGAGACGACTGAATACAAGTCCATCCACAGTGACATCGAATGCAGTTTGCCTGCTTCATGAAGCTCATCCAAGAACACCTGCAACGTTAAATCAACTCATACATACATCCACGTTGCCATTGTGGTCGTGTGGCCTATACAAAACATCCACTTGAGTTTGTTGCCATTTTGTTCCCAAATTTGCAATCCAGACTGCAGGATCTGTACTTCAAACTGTACAAAGCGGGGCAAAAATAGTAGCCCCTTAAAGTTTTTTGCTACTTGCTCAGCAACAGTTTAGAATTTTAATCGGAAATTTTACAGGATTATTTACTGAAACCTCCTGCATCTAAATGCCAACTGAAATGGCAGTTAGATATAGAAGATTTTGGTAAATAAATCCGCAAATTTCAAATTAAAATTCCAAACGGTTGCTGAGAAAACATCGAAAAACTTTAAGGGGGTACTTGTTTTTTTGCCCCACCCTGTATATAATATGTTCTGAAAAAGTCACAATTAATAATAATAAGAGACCTGTTGTTCTTGCTGGCATAAATTCAACATCCCCGAAATGACCTATACTGTGTCGGGTGGGACGTTAAACCCTACTCACTCACTCACTCAACAAGAACAACAAGAAATCACCCCAAATTCTGATACCACGATTATAAACAAATGCAGAGCATTTCATTTTAGTCTTACACACACGTTTGTTTTACAATGGCTGTGCCACCAAGATCTGAAAAAACATTCTGTAATTTAGAAAAAAATGTCTCAACAACAATTTCACAAAACTTATCATTGACATACAACTAACCTCTGCTATCATGCGATAATTTATAAAGGCACACGGTACTGCAAAAACAATAAAACTCTGCAATTCAAGCAGTAACGTTGACATGCAAAGTACAAATATCAAACAGCACCGATTACAATTATGGAGGCTGAATAACATGAAACAACGAAAACATGTTATATTAGCAGAGAGATTAAACTGACCAGAAACGCTTCACGATGCTTGCGCTGCTGGCGCTTCAGCGCTCGTCGTTCTCGTTCTCTCTCCTCCTCGTATTCTTGCTCAAGCATCTTGATGTGATCTTGGAAACATAGCAGCGCATCTTCCTTATCCATGTCTGAACGAGACACATGCATACTGTTTCAATTACAAGATAAACCCAGATCAACTGGTTGATATCGATTTTTCAATAGCTTAACCTCAGTATCCCCATCTAGTTCTCTCTATCTCCATCATCGGACATCACTGCCCCAGTTTACTAACTGCCATCAAAATAGTTCTCAAAAACTCGATAATTTTCTGCATAATGTCTGATACTAATGACAAAAACAATTTCAAAAAACACCGTGACAAAATATAAATTTCAGCTAATAAAGATCAAAATTAATGAAGCTCTTCAAATTACTACAGTTTTCAGAGGCTGCAACAATTCATAGTTTACACAGAAATAAATTAAGCAGCAAAAAGCTATTTTTCACAGATAGGACATTGAAGTATTTAGAACAGCTACTGCAAAAAATTGTCAAATGCTTTAAACTGCTGGCCTGCCTGCAGCAACAGCAAAGTGGCAGCAATTACTGTAGTAATGGCTGTGTTTATTGCATAAATTTACATTCATGTTCATCGATACACTACAGAAATTGCTGAGATTACACTAAAAAGCAATAAGATCTCTGTGCATCATTCATTTTCGCAGAGAATGCGCAACCACTAATGCATTCACTAGTAGCAGTGAGTGAGAGATGTACTCTGCAGGTCAGGGTCCTCTGTGAACTGTGGATTGTCCAGTAGCATCTGCTGAGTCTCGGACCACGTCGTGCAGTACGTCAGGCTCGGCATGTTGTCCAGAATGTCGCTGAAAACTTTTATATTCCGCTTCCGCAACAACTTCGCATCTTCCTGTGATTAACATTTATACACAAAATGATGCAATTCTTACAGTTATACATAAAATGAGATTTGCATTACAATTCTTATTGACCAACAACTTACGCAGCGTGAAAAACAGATGAATGAAACAACTTTATAAACTGCTGCATCAAATAGCTGAATTAAAACATAAAAAATACTAAACTAAAAGTAAAACACATATAAAAGATTAAATTAAAATACTTAAACGCTATGCTAAGAAAGATCTTGTATAATAAATATAATAAAAAATTCCAGCTGTATTGTGTGCATCAGTCATGATTAATATTACTAAACTGCAAAGAAAAGTTGACAAATGTTAAAACTAGCAAACCAACAATGATATGATAAGAAATCACTGAAACTTACACTCGTACCCTGAAGGATATCTCCCCATGTCAACTTCACCAATCAATACTAGTTCAGTACGACAGACAGGTCAGAATTTCTTATAACAAAATGCACTAACATGAAACAAACAATGAGGATTTTCTTTCTTTTTGTTTTCTGCATAAAATATTATGACAAATAATAATAAGGTCAAATATGCCAACACCTAAATAAAGTTACAGGTTGAAACAATGTCTAGCATGTTACATAAGATCATCAAATTACAACATTTACCTATATTCCATATCTACATCAATTTATTTTCCATGGCGACATCTTATGATGAAGGTAAACGAGAGCAATTTAATTGTGACTATTAATAATAGCCGTAATTTAATAGAACTTATTGAGTTCTTATTAACCTTTTCTCGTTTTTCTAGCTGATGCATGATGTCTTCGTACAATTCGCGACGATCTCGATCAGGCACAGATTTCCACAGCTCGTTGTCACTAAATATCTGATCGGCTTTCCTATAGTCACAGATGTATTGTTTTCAAACTAAGTATTTTATCATACAAACAAACATAAAATCATTAGGCTACAACTGACAACATTCAGCAAGTATATCGCATTAAAATATTACAAATACTTCACTTTCACAACTCTGAGCAATCAATACCACCACAAGCAGTAGTCATGTACCACCGATTACTTCAATAACTCTTTTCTACACTGTGTCCGAAAAAAGTAAACCCCTAAACATTGTACAACAGAAATTTCAAATCTGAACAAACCTGAACAAAATTTTAAACACTTAATTCCCGATAAATTGAAAAAAATGATCACTAATTTTCGTTGAAATTATTACTTATTAGCAGAGTTAATAATTGTTGAATATCGATAACAAAATAACTCCTTTTGTGCAACTTTATAACCTTTGTGTAACCAAATCACAAACCAAGTCCAACCCATAAATCGACCATCCAATACAAGAGCTGAATACTGCAGAAAAGACAATCATGAAGTAGCTACCGATATTTTATGGTGGAATGTATTCTTTCAGTTGTCAGCAAGAAATCCTCCAAATCCTCCTTTGCTTGCTTTGCTCTCAAACGTTGTTCTTCCTGCGAAAAACAGAACATCAACCCAAATGTACTCTAATACCATACAAATTCACTCTAGCTAACTAGTAAAATTTACATTATTCATCTGTTTGATTTGCAAACTTATGTAGAGATATTATAGCTTAAGTGAAGTCCAAAAAAGAAACGTTTAGACATTTGTAAACACACTTTAGGGGCTGGACGTCTTTCCTACAAACCAACCAACTCAGTCAAACCAACACTCACTGTTGCTGCGCAAAAAACCCAGTCTTGCAGCATCAATCAAACTCAATCACTTAAATCAGTGTTCAGTAAGTGCTGTATATTAACAAAAGTGTATATGTAGCATAAAAATGGTGGCAGGAATAATAATCATTTCTGAACATCTTCTGAAACTGACGCTAAATGTGAATGTAAAAAACTAGTTAAACGTGTGCACAAATAAAATTGGTGTCATTTTTGTGGTTCACAGTGTGGAATGTAACACAGAATAAAAAAGCACACAACACTTTCTTGGTCAAATCTACAACCGCATTTTCAAGCCGAACACACTGCATATCATGCACCAACTAAATGACAATTTAAACAAAGTTTAGGCATCACATGCCTTCTCCTCCTTTGCACGTTGAATCTTAAAAGCATTAAATGCCTGCTTCTTTTCATTGAGGTGCTTCAGTGCGCCATAACAAGGGTCGTTGATAATCTGCTTCATCGCCTGCTCCCATGTAGCAGTAGACGGAACTTCCTGCATCAACGTTAATTCCATGTGTAAGCGTTGTCTCAACTGTCTGATAAAAATGTGCAATGTATAATAACAATAATAATAATAATATAGAAGTTTATAATGCGCGCAAAGTCAGTGAGCTGAATCTGAGGCGCCAGCAGTCATTAGATGGCTAGTGATGGGCTATAAACTGAGTAGGTAGGTTTTGAGATGGCGTTTGAAGGTTGAATGGGAAGTACAATGTCTAACTGATAAAAGGGGAGAGTTGCAGATGTTGGGAGCTTTATGTGAGAAGGCTTTTTTGCCAAAGTCTGTGCTGACATGTGGCCTGTCAAGAAGATGCTGATCAGTGGAGCGTAGTGTTCGAATAGGTGTACACTGATCCAGTAATGACCTCAAGTAAATGGGTTGATTAGTGGAAAGCGTTTTATAGGTAATACTAGCCAGTTTAAAGGTGCACATGAATGAATAGGTAACCAATGGAGTTCTTGTAAAAGATTGTTAGATGACAAATGATGGTTGCTCAGCAGCACTATACGAACAATAAAACAATGGAGCTGCATAATGCTGGTAACTACAATCTAAATGTACAAAATGTACAACTGAAACAGCTGCATCACTACAATCCAAACAAGAGTATTCTACAAACAATTGGACATGGAGAATAACAAAAATACTGCATGGCATCATACACAGAATAAAAATTCTAAAAAAATATCTGCAGCAGTACCATCACAACATAAAATTAGATATTCTAATCCATTGCTTTCTGCATATTTAGAATTAAAAATGCATCTTGAAAGAGTACTTAAAGTTTGAGGTCTCAGTACGGAAGACTCATTGAGTTTAAGAGATCAAAATGTAGATTCTTAAAAATGTATGTTCTATGTTAAAATGTCATACGCAGGTTGTCCAGGTACATCTCCAGCCGGTTCGGCACAATTCGCTCCTAAAATGCGTGCTAAACCAAAAATCGAAAAAAAATTCACTAAAACCCCTTGTTTGGGGGTTCAAGGTCATTCAAGGTCATCGATGTTGACACCAATAAAAAGCTTGTCACTATTGCTGTTATGATAAGCAGCATGTTTGTGCCTATCTGCAGCCATTTTCACGCTACACGAGAAAATTGCGGTAAATAGCCACTTTTTAAGGGAGTAGCCGTCTTTGACACCTGCCTGTGCTGGCCTCCTTGAACTTGGGAGGGTTAGTACCGGGACTGCTAAAATCTACGTTTTACACTAAAAATTTCATATGCAGGTTGTCTGGTCTATCTCCAGCCATTTCGTTGAAATTCAGTGTTGAAATGTGCGCTGCATCCAAAAATTGCAAAAAATCCAGATCGTTCAAGGTCATAATGTTGATAAATCTAAAAAGTCTGTCACCAGTGCTTGTTATGATAAGCAGCATGTCTGTACCTATCTGCAACCGTTTTCACACTATACGAGCCAATAACAGCAAAAAAAAACATCTTTTTAGGGGGTACTCCTCTTTGACGCCCTCATTTGAGAAGAACCCCTGCACCCAAGGGCACAAAATTTTGTCACAAAAAACTAGAGACCTTGCAGCAGCCCACGGTAAAAATTTTGTGATCCTAGCTTGCACTGTTTTGACACAATACAGCAGTGTGACGGATGGATGGACAGACAGACAGACGCCCAGGCCATGGCTAAGACGCATGAAGCATTCTGCTATCACACGTAAAAACAACACACTGTCTTACCTTATCTCGTAATAAATTCTTGAAAGCTTCTACGGCATCTTTCTTGTTAGTGAAGACGTATTCCTTCTTACCTTGCGGTGGACCAGAGTCACTATCAGAATCACTAGATCATACGCCACAATATATATAAACATCAGTTATATTACTGGTAAGTTAGTAACTGGAAAATCAATGGTACACATAACTAAACTGGTAAAATGTACAGTTAGCCAATATGCCACAGTGCCAATATATCTAATTATGTACCGCTAGCCTGAATGTGTTTTGAGTTCACTACTAATGCTAGACACCAACAAGTGCTAAGTAAAAATGGCAGAGCCAGGTCCAGCCGACAGGGTGCCAAAACTTATTTCTGTTAAAAAATATTAGAAACACGTTAGGCAGTTTCATTCAGTCAGACATGAAGACAAACATAATTCTAACTGCAGTTTATCAAACAATTAAAAAAATGTATCAGATTTTCATATGGTACTGCAACAAAAAAAAATGAGTTGGGAAGTCATCCAGTCCACTCTCAAGACTCTGTTACTGAAAAAAAATTATTATATATCTAATTTATACAGCTGAAGCTACAAAAAACGGGGTCACAGTTATGACTAGCCAGTCAACAGTTAGCATAAAACTGCAACAACATTGTTGAACGCACCTGTCACTGAGCGCTACAACGGGACTAGAAGCAGCTGCTGCAGCGGCCGGTGCAGATGCAGCCGGTGCAGGCAGAGCTATTGATGCCAGTGTTGCTTCCATTGCTTTCTGAATGGCATCGGATGGCTGCTGCTGTGTTGTAGTCTTCGAGCTAGATGTCGGCACTGCAGCTTGTCTGAAACATCGTAGGCAGAACACAACATGCTGACTAAAGTAGAAATAATAAGATTTTAGAACTTTGGATCATGTGACAAACTGATATCAACATTCAACAATGGAAACATTTACTAAAGTTCTTATGAATGAATATTGAAGTTCTGCTCTCTTTTTCAACGTTAACGATTTAAAAGTCGCAATGTTCAGAAAACACTACACTTAACTTAAGACTTAATAATTCCACATTAATCACTGCATTCAATCTTACTCAAGCGGTGGTACCAGGCAACACCAACAATAGGCACTTGAGAATAAAATGCAATTAGTAGACATGTTAACAGTTTTGAAATATATTTGAAAAACGTGCAAAAACAACTTACGCTGATCCTTTTTCCTGCTTTGCAACAAGAGCTGCAATACACAGTACATTGGCAACAATAATAACTACTGAGAAAGCATGTGAAAAGTTGAAAGGGTATTACACCAGCAGTCACAGTCAGTCAGCAGTTGTCAACAAATAGGCGAAAAAATTACGGATAATTTATCACCAATGCCTACCATCATCTGATATGAAATCATAAAATCAATGCAATTCTAATAATTTGCAACTGCAAATAGAGCAGCTCTGATTATGCAGTTATTCAAATGACAATATTTTTCTGTACTTCCGAGATATGAGAACTGCCTGTTGACTTAAGATCCAAACTGCACCAAATGCACCACAAAGTAAAAACAAGAAATCTGAGCTAATGCTCATGAGACACACGACAGCCTATAGCAGTTCCTGTTCGAGATTGTATTGGTCCATATGTCCATCCATTTCGTACCTTGAACCCCTATTTTGGGGGTTCGAGGTCACTCAAGATCATAGATGTCGATACCACTAAAAACACTGTATTAGTACTTGTTATAATAAGCAGCATGTTTGTGCCTATCTGTAACCATTTTCATGTTAGACAAGCCAATAGCGGAAAAATAACTACTTTTTAGGGGGAGATTCTCTTTGACACCTGTGCGCGCAGGCCAGTTGAACGTAAGGAGTCAGGACGTAAACTGCTAAAATCTACATTCAATGCTGAAAATTCTGGATGCAGATTATCTTTGTCTAACTACAGCCCAAAATCGCCAAAAAATTCACTAAAACCATCTATTTTGAAGGTTCAAGGTCATTCAAGGTCATCGACGTTGACACTCTTAAGAAGCTCGTCACCAGTGCTTGTTATGATAAGCAGCATGTTTGTGCCTATCTGCAACCACTTTCACACCAGACAAGCCAATAGCGGTAGAATAATGTCTTTTAAGGGGGTGCTCCTCTTTCTCCCCCTGTTTCGTGGGGACCCCCTTCACCCAGTGTCACAAAATACTAGAGACTGTAGGCTATGTCACATGGTTAAAAACCAAAATCTCTATCTCACCTGGTCTTTGATCAGTACAGACACCAAGACAGACGGACAGACGAACAGAATTACCGTAGCTAATACGCGCTATAGCTAGCTATGCTAGCTCTCATGCGTAATTATACTTTACAATGTATACCATTGGGTGTTGTATATCTTGCTTGGTATCAATCTACGGCATAAGTAAAATTTGAATTTTTGGTTCCACTATGTCACAAACAGCCCCCTCTACTAAGCTTCCTAGCTGGTTGGAAAATGTCTTCACCACTGTCGAGTCAATCTATCATCTTGAATACAAAGAGGAATGGTGAAATATATACTCCGGACTCAAATTGTGACCATTCCTTGAAACTCAAACTGGCCTCATTTCAAATACACCACATCTTTCATCAAAAGATATTAAGCTATGTATAAAACAAATGAAATCTAGATATGCCAACATACAAACACAGGTTGTACCGATCAATTACAAAAGTTTAACCAGCAAACACATAAAAACGTATTGAAAAAAAGAACAATGTAAAAGGTAGTGCTGCTAAAATGGCAAGATATAAGTTCATACCCTGCAGATCCTCCAGTTCTTTAGGCTTGGTCCAACGGGATTCTTTCGTGGCACTGTTGTGGTAGTAGACTTTGCCGGATTCCGCCTTGTGTTCTTTCCACGGACATTTCGACAGCAACAGCTGACACATGACAAAATCAAAAATACATTCTGTCAGACATGAGACAAAGAATATATTGCTGTTACTTGATGTAATGGACTAAAGAAGGTTTATTAAAGTTGCAACATTGTTGCATAAAGGCAACACCTACAAATGCAAAGTGAAACCAGAAGTGGACCGCATGGAATAAAATTTTTAAAAAAATTCATGTTGGCTTCAAAAATTTCACACAACATCTAGTAAATTAATAACAATTTATACCACTGGCATTGTAATAGTCATTTTAATAAACTCTGAAAACATAATGCAAAATGACGTATGTTTGGTGAAGTTCAACACATAAATCAAAGAGTACTCAGTACCTCGGCCGGTGTTTTCAAATCATCCGGTTTTTCCCACGAAGACTGCTTTGTCTCAGAATTGTAGTAATACAGTCTGCCATCAGGTGCTTTGTGTTCAGACCACGAAGATTTCTAACAGACATCAAACAACAGCCTTACGAAACACATACGTGTCTGGCATGATTTCGTGTACACTCAAACTGTTATTAAAGATGATCAGCACAAGACTCTATCCAACAGTGTAACTGAAACCGGGTATACCCACTGTTTCCAATTAAAAACATGTTATACTAGCACAATATTCTAGATAACTACAAAAAATCAACATCAAATGTAGGTTGAATAGGTAAAACCAGTAAAAAAGTGCTTTTGCAAAATTCACTGAAAACTTCGCGTGATAGTGTCAAAAGCATACAACCTTCTTTGGCACAGTGACATTGGAAGTATTAACTGCAGGAGCTGCAGTCAAATTCACAGAACCTGCAAAAAATATCATAATGAACAACAGTAAAAGCTACAATACAACATGTTCTGAGATCATAGGCAGTTTTAGCACATGCATCATTTCTGATGTTTACACCGCAGATGCAGTTTAATTAATGAAATAAAAATAACCCAGTAATCTCCACAATAAACAACACATTTAAGCTATTTAATTCTAAAGTTCAGACAGACATATTGCACCACACAATAAAAAAACATTATTTTGACATTTACAATACATTCTGTGATAATCCTCCTCAAAGCTGCTGTTTTTATCTGGCTTTTTTCCATTATCACCAGAAGTTGGTCAATTTTCAATAAAACTGTAGAGATACAGTGCCCACCATGGTCGGCCACCTTGACGTGGTGGTGGGGCTTCATGCACCAATGACCTGAAAGATTTCGAAAAAATCTGGAGAGTAAAAGCCGACTAAGAGCCAACCAAAAACAAGGAGATATTACCAGTGCTCACGCACAAACTGCACTCGTTGATTTTCGGCTTTTATGCCGATTTCAGCTTTACAGCCATCTACGACTTCACGGTGGTTTATCTGCGGCTTCACAGCTGTCACGGCACAGCCATTTCCTGTCACTTTATGGTTACATTTGAGGAAGCGCACTGAGCCGAACTGATACAGCCTCAGCACTGGGCAGGCATAACAGCCTGCCACCCCAGACGTAAGGTAAGGTCAAGAAGGTAAGGCAGAGATACAGTGCGAGATATAAACACAAAATGTATGCAAAAACGCATTTGTATACCATTATTAATTAACAGCTATCACATAAGCATGCACGTAGTACATAATGCTACAATATCATAAACTGCTGAGTCACATACATTGAACAGTAGACTCCTATCAAGCAAGTACTATGCACAAATGCCAGGCAGCTGAGATGCTCAATATGCTGAAACATTAATACTCACTGGATGCTGGCACTGGCTGCGTTACAACAGGTTTAGCAACAGGCAGAGATGTCTGTACAGGAGCTCCAGGCATAGGAATACCAACTGGTGGCCACACAGGGTTTGCCATCATACCTGGAAAAATAGAACACTCACATGGAAGTTATACTGACATACAACTGTTTATTTATTCTGTTTTAGCACAAATAGTATGTATTAACAAATAGGATTTACATAACTTCTGATTCAAAAATGAACTAATTCTGACTCATAAAAAACAAGCAAAACGTTTTGGCTTCTGCATGGCTGAGGTCCTCAGCAGCATAAACAATTTGGGTAATGTGAGGTGAAACATTCATGCTGTACTGACTATGCAATAGGTTTTCCCTAACTTCGTTTAATGTGGGCATCATATTGCAGATTTGTTTACATCTCGAATGCACATCCGTATGAACTGAACAAATTTACTGATTTTTATCATGGCATCAACAAACCATTGTAGTCTAGTTATAACACAAATTTTCAAGTCCCAATTGTTGTAGTTCCCGAGATACTGTCAGTCAAAAGATGTCTTACTTAAAATCGCACACCAAAGACACACTAGCCTTAGTAGCCTTAGCATTTCACAACTGCTAGCAGATCTATACATTATTAAACAGATGCACTACTACTGTGCTCATGAGACGGGTTTAGTAACTTCTGTAATGCTGAACAACATCCTGATGACAAAAAAAACTAGTAATCTGTCATCAAAACTTGTAAGTTCTATGAATAAGAACACACCAGCAGGTGGTCCAACTGCTGGAGGCATTCTGGCTGGAGGTATGCCTACAGGTGGCATTCTTGTTGGTCCTAAAGGCATACTGCCAGGTGGCGGCTTCCCCACCGATGGCATCTGCAACAGCATAATCGCTTTTAATTAACAACATTTTAGATGCTAACGTCATCATCGCGAAATTTTCAGAAGTGATAAAATGTTCAACAAAAGATCACTGTAATTTTACTGGACTCACTTTATGAATTAAGCTTGGAAAATAAACTCAGTAGCATTAAATACTTCAACACCTTTGTGACATAGCACATGTGAAGCTCATTAACATCTCACTGCAAATTTCATCACACTGGCCACTTCCGTGGCATACTACTGGCACTTAACAATTTCAGAGCAAAAAAAGCAAAATAATAACAGACTGGGGTGGAAAACTTCATTCAAAATAGCAATGTAATGGCAATCTGTATCTACACATAAAAATTCGCAAAAATGTGTGCATTTATAGTGTGAACTAGCATATAAAGCAGTTAAAGCTTGTGCTGTAAATAACTAGGGAGAAGCAACTCACTAATTTTTTTCCACAAAATTAAATAATTACAACATTGTATGATTACTACTAGTTTAGGTCATACACCAATGTAAGTAAGCTTCTATTTAACATATTTAATGCATTAAATTTTCATACCGATACCATCCCATTAAAAACATCATTCATATTTATAAAAACAAACAATTATCACACAAAAAAGCACATCACAAAAATCATTTGAATAGCATTAATTTTAAAAATAAGCCATTGCTTGATACTTACGCCATATGGTGCAGCCATTGGCGGTGCAGACATATTTGGAGCAGTAACAGGATGCGAATTATAATTCTACAACAAAAAAGCATTTTTCCATTAAACACTGTGAGTGTGACTTCTTTATATTCTATTCTGTCGTTAGTAAAATAATTTTTCAAACAGTTTGCTGACCAGCAGTAACAGAGTTAGTTGTAGCAGTTACAACAACAACTGTGTCAATTCAGACGAAGCAAGTGCATATAAAAAAATTTGTGCAGATAAAACAAAATAATCTTTTTACTGGAAAGTATGAATTATTCTAACTTTACGACACACACCAACTTAGTTAATATGATTAATTGGCTGCCTGCATGTAGCAACAGAAGGCCTTTTAGTTGTTTTTGTTTTTTTTTCACTTTTCCAAAAATTGGACAATGTATCATTTATACTGGAGATGCAACTTCTACGGCGCTTGTGGTTTTTAATGTTCACAACTTCAAACAGACCAATAGTAGTAGTCCAATGAGGTTTGGGTTGGCTATAGCGAAGGGCTGCCATAGCGAAATCTGTGGTGTCCCTGCTGCTGTCGCAATGGCGACAGCCAAGCAACTGACGACCTCAACCGTAGCTTCACGGATCGCCAGTCGTCCAACTAGGTCCTCAGGTTTACTAAGTAGACCGTCGTGAGGAGCCGTTGGCAATTTTTGTAGTTACATGCACTGCCGTCAAACTTAATACCTATATTGTACACTAATATATGGTGTGCATTATTGTCACATAAATCTTTGAAAAATGCTAACCTTAACCCGATCCCTAACCCTGACTCTAAACCCAAACTCTAACTCTAATCTTAACCGTAATTGTAAGTGAAAACCGTAATTTTAATATTAAGCACAAAATCGTACTACATTACATGTGAAATTGTCGCCCCCTGGTGAACGTGAATGTAAAGCGTAATGATGCATCTATTGACGTGAATTTTCGCTATGGCGGCCCCTTGCTATGGCGGCCCTTTACTATAACGGCCCATTACCGTCCAACAAAACCGAACTGCACTGGCAAAAAATAGGGGCAAAAAAAACAAAATTTCCACCCTACTGCACCAGAACACAAAACCACTGAAAATGATCGTGTCAAGTCAGATTCTTCTGTGAGCGCATTATAAACGTTTGGAATTCATTACCAAGTAGTGTTAATTTTAGAAGTAGCAACACCTTTAAACAGTCTATAGGCTCTGTTGATTTTGCCGTATTTTTGAAGTGTTTTTAAACTGCTCGTTTATTTTGCATGTGTTTTGTATTATTTAGGCTTATGGGCAGCTGTCAGTGTTGTTTCAACCTTGTCGTTCCAGTTCATTACTTGTGAACTTTAAAATGTCATGCTATGTGTCTATGAACGAAATAAAATGATGATGATGATGATGATGATGAAAATTTAGTTTTTTGCTTCTATGCTATATAGGGAGCACAGGTCTGAAATATGAGTACTGTAAAAGGGTGTCTGCGTGACCTGCATGGCGCTCTGGACACGGCAGGGTTCCCAATGAGGTCACGAAATAAAATTCAAGGACTGCCGACATTAATTTTTGAGGACTAAACGTTGACATCAGGAAATCTGTTAATAAATTGTGGCTGTAACAAGTTCGGAATGAAAGGCGAGCATAGCAAGCGAAAAAGACCATGTTTTAAAAGCATATGCAAAATTAAACTGTATAGTGCAAACATGGCAAATTTTTATAATTTTGTTAATCTTTTCACTTCCCTGATTTTTACCTGAATAAATTCCAGGACTTTCAAGGACCTAGAAACTAAAGTTCAAGGACCAACCGTGTTTTCAAGGACTTTCAAGGCCTTAAACTTGGAGAAAAATTTCAAGGACTTTCAAACATGCATGGAAACCCTGACTCGGGAAAGCCGTCCCTTGATATTTTTGGGTCCGGCGCGGTGTTTCGTCGCACCAGATAGGAGCACAGCCGCAATTTTTTTCGGCGGCTGACTAACGGCTAAGTCGAGATTTTAGCGGCGGCGGCGGCTTAGCGAAATTTTCGCGGCTGGCGGCCGTCTAAGTAGGCGGCTTGGGGGTCTATGTCTTATTAGTGAGAATACGAAATATAGACATTTAAACAGTAATAACAACAAATACCATGTTTATTCTTCTTCACCGGAAGTGCTATGGAACATGAACATGATGAAGTCAGTAAACATAAAATTTAAAATAAGTAATAGACGATTCACATATTTGACGCAATGACTGCAATGGATAGATCACGGGATCTTAGATGAGGAAATTTCTAATCCCGCGGTTTCGTTTCCGGGATTAAACTTACAAATTGGTCGTTATTTAATATCGTCACAGTGGCTCTAAACTCTTTTATTTCGTGCATATGCACCACGCATTCAAACACTACAGTGCCGGTATATCTGAAGGTCTATAGAGTTGCAGTGCACGTTTTTACATGCAATCGTAGACTCCGGCGTAACCAACACTTTTCCTGCCCCCCCCAAACCAAAAAACGCTGGGCTTCTTGTTATAACTCAGGATGACTGCAGATACTACTATCTAGTTCTCTTTCAATGAGAAAAATTTTAGGATGTAAAAATATTTTCTTGCATAAAGTCTAGATCTGTTTTATAGGCCTAGTACGTGTATTTCAAAAACTCTCAATCAATTCAGAAGTGATAATGTTATATTTTTCAGTAACAATGAGTAGAAAAGCTAAAAGCTAATAATTTCATCAGTCTGGATTTTTTTAACAACCGTGTACGGCAGTGTACTTTCTAACAAGCAAGCCTAGCTAACGCAAAGGGAACCCGCGACAGCAGTGCATGCATGAAGGCCCACTGCCCACTAGAATGTTCACGCTAAGTTAATATACAAATACCAAAATCTCCATCTGCATTGCATAACGAGTTATAGTTGCGTGGCGACACCTTGCGAACGCCATAGAGTTGTGCCGCAGCCCAAAATCGCCAAAAAACCCTATTTTGGCATTCAAGGTCATCCAAGGTCATTGCTCTGGGTGGCAATCAAAAGCCCGTGTATGATTTCCTATTAGTGATTAATAGTAACCTAGGCCCTATCTCGCACCGTTTCTGAGATACAGCGACTTATTGGCTCAAAATCGTAAAATTTCCCTGCCCCCCTCTCATTTAGCGCCCTTGATCGGGGCAACCCCCTTTAAATTTATGAAAAGCTTTACGGTTCCAAAAACTAGAGTCTTCCAGACAGCTAACAGTGAAGATTTGGTGATCATAGCTTGCACCATTTTTGACTGATCCACCCGTGTGACGGACAGACAGAATTGCGATGGCTAAGATGCGCTATAGCAGTACCTGCTGTCGCACGTAAAAATACTGAAATTATTCAGCATCACATATGCATTATTTTCACCTAACTGTAACAGTACAATAATGCAAGACAGCTGCGGTGATCACTAGCTCATGCAAATCAGCTTCCACTTCCAAGATTGTAAAAGCACTGCTGGGTTCCTGTAAGAAGCACTATAGCAAGTGTTGGACTTTACCTTTACTTTCACCTTCATGGTGTGGATGTACTGCTACCACCAGTGGCATCATGCCTCAGGAAAGGCAAGTGCCCCCTAAGTTTCTGGCTGTCGAAAAATCTTGGCCAAAAATGCAAAATTTGGCGCTGAAAAGTTATACTTCAGAAAAATTAAATAGCAACACTGAAATTTTTGCACTCGTAATCTACCTTGTCAGAAATTTTGCTGTTATATGTTGAAATTCTGATGGAAATTTCCAGTGTCTGACGGAAAATTGCACCTTCCTGCCTACTTTTTTAAACCTACGACACCTCTGGTTATAACAATGACAAAACGTAAGTATGCTGTGCATAAGTAGACAAGGACGGAGTTGTTGGAGTAATGTACAACATGTTCAACCAAGCTGCATCATTGTTGCTGGTCTGAAGCGCTGCCTCAGGATTTCTACATCATTAGAAATCTATAAAGTTCACATGCTCATCTTCTAGCCATCTACTTGACGTTCCGCGCCAAAACTTGTCTTTTGGTTCCTGTGCATTTCAAGTTTCTGCACCACAAGTATATAATCCCGTTGCTCTTCATATCTGCACCCTACCACTCCTCTCAAATACGACCCGATTCTCTTCTGAAATTTTGGCACTACATAAATTGGTACTTACTTACTTCTTCTGGTCGTAATTATGGTAGTATTATACAAAATTCTTACCATCAGATTTTTTCTTTCTATTTTAACTTGTGTAGGGTGCAGTAGTATTGATTCTACTTTCATATGCTACCATCAAATCTGGTGTCAAATTTTTTTCTGCCTCAACATATAAGGCAGGACCTTGCGACAGTAGTTTAATTATCTCGTTTGCTCGCATGATGTTCTGTAAGATCTCATGAACTGCAAAGACAATGAGACACAGTAATACCAAGAGCAAAGCTATTATATTTAAATTATTTACTAATAAAATCAGTAAATGATACATGCCACTGGAACCAATAATTAACTTAAGTAGTAAAATTTAGTAACACAATTAAGCCCAGTCTCCAAAAATTACTGTTACACGCTCGAGCCTAAGCAAACCAGCAACCAGTGTGCAAGTTTTCATCAGCACAATTCAAGAATATCTGTGAACTTCCAGCACACTGTGCACTGAGACAGTGTCTAAAAGCAGTGCACTAGTGACTGACGTCTTGCACCAAGAGAACACTCGACACTAAAAGTGTAACAGTACGTCAGTGTCTGTTGAACTATTCTGCCAACAACAGTCCATCAACGTCTACTTGGTACTGCGTCGTGACGGCTCCGAGGCAGTGGGCGGCGGTGGCGCCCCCTGTCTGTCGAGATCCTTGATGTAGTCAAGCATTATTTTCTTTCTCTCATCAGCAACAGACTCTAGCACGAGGTATCGCTTGTCGTTCTAAAACGACAAACACAGCATCATTGTAATTAACAGATCAGTGAAAATAGTAATCAACTAATAGTAAACATCGTACCTTTCTATGCCATGCCAGAGATAAGTGTCACTGTTGCTCAGGACATCAAAATAATAAAAGAACAAGCAAATCCTACTGTAACAAAGTAACTTGAAAAATTACAAACAATATAAGCTTAACGAATGACTTGAAAAATTGTTGTCATATGAATATACGAACACAGTCATACGAGCTGAGCATAAAGCTAGCAGATTATATCTGTTGCCTTAGTAATGTTACTAGAACAGTTTAAATTGAAATCAAATAAGCACAGGGAATCCCCACCGTGGTCAGCCACCTTGTCGTGGTGGTAGGGCTTTGCATCAATGACCTGAAAGATTTCTAAAATCTGGAGGCGAGGAGCTGACTAAGTGCTGACCAAGACGTGAGAGCAGATTGCTGCACGTTACCAGTGCTTTTGTGCTGGTTTCAGCTTCACAGCCGACTACGGCTTCACAGCCGTCTATTTATGGCTTTACAGCCATCTCCGGCTTTATAGCCGCTACCTGTAACCTTGTGGTTACATTCAGGGATGCACATTGGGCCGAGCTGATACGGCCTCAGCGCTGGGCAGGTGTAAGAGCCTGCCCACCCTGGAGGTAAGGTAAGGTAAGGTAAGCACAGGGAATGTCACTTAATATTTAACACATGCTGTTAGTACATGGAAGAACAAAATGATGATAGCAGTCATATAGTAAAAACAAACGAGGGACACACTACTAAGAGCATCAGGATCAAACCTCTAGAATGTTCTCAATGTCTTTCAGATGCTGGCCCGAAGACTCGTCAATCATTTTGTATGACCTAAATAATACACACAATAACAGCAGATGAAATATTGTCTCCTATCTGTTTCAGCAATGCAGTTATTTTCTTCTACTCAAAACTTGACAAATGACAATAAGTTTGCTATATTATACAAGCAAACATGTGAACACAGCATATGTACCAGCAGTACGTTTAATTACTAAATAATTTAAATCTCAGAACTATAAACTTTCCTCAATATGATGATGCAGTACAGACTTTAGTACTTGTATGTAGAGCTGGTACTGATAACATTTTTTAAACAATTAACCTGAAAAAGTAATAATAAAATTTGATCAATTTCAATTAATTCACATGGCCAAACAGAAAGACCACAAAAAGTGCAGAATTCAACCAGTTTACAGAATCAGTAGTCAAAGCTCACAAAGTTCTGACTGCTGAACCAACACTCTACAAGTACAAATCTTGATGACACGTCTTAAGCAAACTTGGATCACAGATGTTTATCAGTCATTATAGCAAGTAAGTAAGTAAGTAAAGTGTAAATTTATATAGCGCATACTCAAGAAAATCTCTAATGCGCTGAATACATTTTGAGTCAATATTTCGTGAAAAAGTATATCTTCAGCTGACGTTTGAAAGTGTCAGGACTCAGCTCAGGGTCACGAAGACTGCTGGAAAGCGAATTCCAAGTCGACGGGCCCGCCATAGAAAAGCGCCGACAACCGAAACTGTTAAATTGATAGTGCGGCACATCTAACTTCAGCTGACTGGCAGATGTTGATGATCAGTGACGTCCGCTGTTAGCATGCAACTGTCCGTCAAGTACGGTGGAGCAGTTCCATGGAGGTATCGATACATGAGCACTGACAGCTTCAAATGTACTCGATCAGCCACATCAAGCCAATGAAGCTCATTATGCTGTATGCTGTATTCGTACTTTCCAGTGTTAGTGACTACTAGGACAGCAGAGCTCATCACTCTCTGCAACTTGTCTATTATGACTCTCGGTGACTCAGCCAGCACAGCGTTACAATAGTCGACACGAGATGTCACAAATGCTTGCACGAGGGTTTTAGCCGACCCGACATCCAACGACTGTCGGACATGATGAATCTGTCTGAGATGAAAGAAGCAGGTATCATAATTGGCTGAGACATGTTTCTCAAGACTCAAATCAGACGACAGACTAACTCCTAGGATGCGTACATGTCCACTTGGCTCTATAGTATCAGAGACAAGCTTGACGGCTGGGCCACAGCCTTTGAGTTTTCCCAGGCTATATCTCAAACCCAACCACAGGCCATTAAGAATTATAAAATTTTAATCAAATTTCAATAAATTAAAAAAAAACTAATCAATAAATTAATCATTAATTTCTATAGCCCTACTTGTACGTGATGAGTTTGGTTTCTTTCAGCAATTCTCGCAGGTCAGCCTTCGCCTGGACAAGTCGTTCTTGCAGAAATTCATCAAACTCCCTCTCACGTTTCTAAACACGTCACAAAATAATACACTAGCTATCACATAAGATCACATCTTATATCAGACAAAAATAACACGCAGACCAAAACCTGTGGTAACGCTTGTAGTTTTGATCTTGATTCAGTGCGTCCTGGAAATTTCATCACCAACTTCAGATGATTCCCAAAACGATCACAAAATAATTAACTGGTTAAAACGCTGAAGGACTTGAGATTTTGCTAACAAATATACAGTACTGCTATTGTCTGAGGGTTGCTTTAATACAGTATTGTTAGAGATCTGGATCTGCCGGTCTAGGCTGCAATGAGGTCTCAAAATCTTGATCTTTGCTTCAATATTTTGTCCTCGTTTATATCTATGACTGCAAAAAGAAAAACACGACAAGACGAACCCGGTCACTGGACGAGAATTTGCTGTATCGTGGATCTTCCTTGATCATCTTCTTGACTTCCTTCCACTGTGACGTCAGCGTGATGTCAGTGGTCTCAGCCAGCAGTCGGTGAAACATCTCGCGGTTCTTCTTGGCCAGTGTCTTGATGTGCTCCTCGTGCAGTTTCTGCCTCTCCGAGCGCTCGAGAAGCTCACAGTCAGCCCAGCGCTGGTCCTTCCTCAGCAGCTTCTTGTTGTCGTGCCATGAACCGTCCGCACTGCGCACCTACATCAAGCACCAACATTGCTATCAACCTAGCACCGAAAAAAAGATGAAGGCTCTTAATAGAAAACCCATACAGAGCATCACTTGCAATACAGAATCACACAGTGTTAGCTGCCACCAGACACAGGTGAAAGCATCCTACTTTAACTCCAGCCAGAGAAGCCAGTACTCAATTTACCTACCCCAGAGGAATGGAAGGCTGAGTTGACCTTGGTGTTGGTTATGTACCTAAATGGTTTACCTGTCTGCCAATAGTCAGTCATCCACCTGAGTAGTAACCATTGGATAATGACTTGACCGGGAGTCGAACCGACAATCTCTCAACCGTAAGTCTGACAACGTACCATCACACCAGTCCACCAAGCCACCATACACTGATAGACAGACCAAAATATCAATGACTGGTGCCAAGAAACATGCATGTTATCGAAACTAACACTGCCATCACTATAGTACAAATAAATTAACGAAAACATCAGTAATACAGGGTGGTCCAAAAAAATGTTACAACTTGTTTGTCAGAACTTTGTCAAATTTCCACCAAATTTGATAATTTTTGGCACACAGATAGCCAAGACAATACAATTATGTAGGATACACTCATTATCCACCTCACATAATTTATGTTAACGCACTACAGTGCAAAACGCAGATGCTCCAAATTGTTACATTACGCAGTGAATATCAGTATTAAATTGCTCACTTTTGTATTATCAATTCCACAGAGGGCACCATGTGATGTAATAATTTTGAGGTACTAAATAATTTTTACTCTGAAAATAGCAGAAAATAAAACAGCTGACTAATGAGCTCAAAACACATTCAATCCACAAATGAGTGCTGGGATATTGATCAGTTGATCGTTAATGTCGCTACCAGCCATGGCATCACATCTAAGCCGTTGTGTACACTTTGGGCATAAATTCTGATAATTTAGAAGCAAGTTGTTACACAAACTTATAATTCTGCTGAACAAATCACATTTTAGTTTACTGTGTGCATAATTAGGTCGTTAGAATTTTTACGGAGACAACAACTCAAAGCATTATGCAACAATTTAGAGCATCTGTGTTTTACACCGTAGTGTGGTGACATAGATTATGTGAAGTGGACAATGAATGTACCTTACATAAATGTATTGTCTTGGCTATCTACGTGCCAAAAAGTATCAAATTTGTTAGAAATTTGATGAAGTTCTGACAAAAACAAGCTGGGACATTTTTTGGACCACCCCGTACAATATCATTTGAACAAATGAAGGAAAAATCATCAGTTAATCGGCACAATCCAGAAGCATTGCTAAATTTGATACTTGGCCAGTGTAATGATAAGTTGTTTCATAACACCATCATTCAAACACAGACACACACACTTACAGATGCTTTAGTTTTTGTTGAATTAGTTCATCTTTTCTAAAACTGTTTCCGGCTACGGAAATTTGGCTACTCCAAGTTATACCCAAAAGTAAGCACCTTGTAACCACAGTGACGGTACTTTTCAATGTTGGATGCATCAAAGAACCGCCGAGAGTCATGTATCATTTGAAAACTTCTACTGGCCTAGTTTTAGACCTACAGCAAATCTATGCGGACAAAATGATATTGCAACAACTTTTACCAAGTCGACGAGCAGAGCTTTGAACGACTGCACTGCTTCGTCCTTCTTGTGCTGATCGCGCTCCTTGTCTCGCTCACGCAATGAACTCTCCAGCGACTCCTTCACTTCCTTCTCCCGTTCTTTCATACTTGCCTCCACACGCGCCTGCTTCTCACGGGCCTTGCGCTCCGATTCGTCCGCCTCCTGAACAACAAACAGCCAAGACAAACCTAATCCAAACAGTTGTACAGAGGTTTCTTTCACATCACAGCAAATAATCAGCATGGGCCCACGACTCGAAGAAAACATTCCCAGTAGATCGTAACATTCACACAAAAGATATTACAGTGCTGCCAGTTACTCACACATACTTAAAAAACAAATATAGCTCTTATTTGCGTATTTCCCTCATTCACTCTAATCATTCTTTTTATTCATTCAAAAACAAACAGCTAACAAACAAACAAGGATAAGCATGAGCCCAAACTTGGTTTTTAAAGTACAAGTAAAAAACATTACAGCGCTGCCACTTGCATGGCACTTATTTGTGTATTGCAAATTACTAACCATTCACTTATTCGCTCAAAACTGCTAACACAGCTCAACTATTTTCAGCAAAATCAGTACAAATAATTAGTGCAATACAATTAGCAGTATTCACGCATTCACGCAGTTATCAGTATTCACGCATGCAAAGAGGGAACAGTGTAACGAATCCTAACGACAGACCTTTTCAATGCTGCGAATGTAGTCTTTGAACCAATCCTCACGTCGGCTACTGCTGTCGACAGCCTTGTATCGTGGGTCAGAATCCAATTTCTTCTTCACGTCACTCCATCTTGAATGTCGATCAAGGTCCGTTGTTTCTTTCAGCAGTTCCAGGAAGTCTGACTTCACCTACAAGCAGAGCAAACATGTAGTGCATCTAAATAATAAATTCTTTTGTTCACGTGAAATATCAATGTCACGGCTAAACAACAATTCACTGTTCACTAGACAAATTATATATTCACAGCAATGACAATGCATCACGATCCTAACACATCATTATTTGTCAGTAAAAAATAAAACCAGTGGCTAATATAATGCACCTGCAAGCAAATAATGCATGGACTAATTAACATATATATCTATCTCATCAAATATTGCAAATATCTGTAAACAGCAACTATTATCTTGCAACAACTACTATGGAAATGACAAACGATCTTCAGAACAAAATTTTCAAATTCTCAGTACAATTCCCAGCACAATCACAAAGCATCTTATTGCACAATAATATTCATAACAATGACTAACTTAATCAATAAGCACATGAAATGACTTAGTATACAACTGCAAATATCCTTCCTCCAATACAAAAGCATGTCACAAGACAATCTGCAAATTTTAGTGACAAGAAATTCAAAAAGCACAGAGTGTGTGCATTAGCCAATTATCTGCAGACCCTAACGAAACTAATTTAGGTAAAGATGTACAGCACAAGAAATGGGATTATCAATGTAAAGCAATAGCATATGTCAAAACATTACAGAGCACATTCTCATAACAATCTCTAATGCGCAGAGCTTATCTATTGTGATAACTGTAAATACAGCAGAGTTAAGATACACATGTCTCACTATATTACAAACCATCAATTAAACAAGAAATCTGAGCTACTGCTCACAAGATGCGCGAAAGCCTTTAACAGTTGCTGTTCACAAACTGTCTTAGTCTATCTCCAGCAATTTCATCGCAATTCACTCTTGAAGTGTGCGCCACAGTCAAAGATCGCAAAAATCAATAAAACCCCTTATTTTGGGAGCTCAGGGTCTTTCAAAGTCATCAACGTTGATACTTCTAAAAAGCTCGTCACTAGTGCCCATGCCTATCTGCAACCGCTTTCACGAAAGACTGGCCAACAACAGCAAAATAACGACTTGTACGGAAGTACTGGCCTTTGATGCTCCTGTGCGCAGGTTTCCTTGAACTTAGAAAATCAAGAAACTGTCGAAATTTACGTTCAATGCTGAAAATTTTGTATGCAGCTTGTCCTTGTTTATCTCTATTGATTTCGATGCCATTCGCTTTTGAAACGTGTACGACTTCCTATTAGTGATTAATAGTAATCTAGGTTCTATCTTGCACCATTTCTGAGATACAGCAACTTATTGGCTAAAAATCGCAAATTTTCCTTACCCCCTCTCATTTAGCGCTTTGCTTGGGATGACCCCTTTCTAATTTATGGAAAAGCTTAACGGATCTTGAAACTAGAGTCATCCAGGCAGCTGACAGTGAAGATTTGGTTTGCACCGTTTTTGTCTGATCCGCATGTGTGACGGATGGACAGACAGAATAGAATTGCGACGGCTAAGATGCGCTACAGCAGTACCTGCTTTCGCGCATAAAAAGACCGAAATAAAAACACTTGATGAGACCACAAGTACTTGTACAACACTAACATATATAAAATATACACTTCCACCTACATGTGGCATATATTATAAAATTTCAGTATTTCTGTAAAAGATGTTGGTTAAGCAACAAAAATTCTACCAAATTTTGACAAGTTCCACCCCATCAGTTCACAAACTTAACCCTTAGGGACTGGTCTAATATAGAGTAATGAGTAATGACTCTAGAAATTTTATTTCTTCTCAGTTTGTAACAAAAAGCAATGCAAATATACAGAATTACAGATGTACTTTTCTATGGATACTTTAGTCAACTGACAGTAATGGTTTAGTACAACTGTCAATCTCTTATCATATGCAGTATATTTAGCACATTAAGCTATAACACAATTTCCCAGTCTTCTTTTTCAGGAGAGTACTATGCTACAGCTATCCAAAACATTTAGACTGAGAACGAACTAATTAACGGATGAGCTAATGACATAGCTGCCTTACACTAATGAAATGCAATGCCAGGGAGCAGAACTGCGAACGATCGCGTCAATCGATACGCAACGAAACTCAACAGTTCCGCGGCCGGCGTTTGAGAACTCATCGTAGACCAATCGCCCGAATGACTGGCCAGAAACACTGTCGGCTCGTCTCAAAACGTAGCACATTACCAGACCATTATACCAAACTGTCTAAACTCATCGATCTTTACCTATGCTCCTATACATGTATGACAAACTTCTCTAGGATCTTCTACAAGCTAGCTCAACCTATTTATTCAGCTTGACTGCTATAAGCTACTTTAACTATTTATGAGCTCATCAAGATTAATAAAGTAAAACTAATAATACAAGCAGTCTCCTAAATGAACGTTTTCAACAAAATGAAATGTAAATATGTCGTTGTATACAGGAAAGCTATAATACGAGAAGATGACAATGTTTTAACAAAAGCTGTGTCCCTATTACAAGATGGAGGGTTCTGAGGCATTTGCTTTAATAGAATACAAGGCCTCGTATCACGTTTTACGGTATGTTCTCTGCCTGCAAAAGAATTAATATTCAAAGTGATTTCATGATATCAAAGGTGTCTACACGACTCGCTATAGCTAATTCCTTATCAGCACTAATAGATCCAATCATCTTATCACTGCTGCTGAAGAAGTACAAGCTTTCACAGTGAAGTATCAATCAGCAAAATATTCAAATCACACATGATCAAACCTGCAAATGACTAAATGCATCTCTACTACAGAATCAATTGCAGCAAATGAATACAAAGTAGAAACATCTCATATAAATATCCTACCCTGTAACAACAAGCAATTAAAACAAGATTTGTATAAAATATTCAGTTATCAGCCAACATACATAAATATACAAGCAGACGATACGCAAGAAATGTTACTACTAAAAAATGTTGACAGCATTACTGTCATGTCAGATCTAAATAAATCGGTGCATTTCACATTATAACATGCACCTCTTGATTTGATTTCGACATACAGTGCTAAATGAATGCATCTTGATTGACTGACTGTTATAGTGATTATGACTGATATAACTATGATGAATATTATCACTATAACAACCACAGTAGAGGGTAAAATCACTATTTAATTTTTACAACTTCTAGTCTTTACAACTTCTACAATCTACGTAACATACTTCCACTTTTCCGTCATATGTAGGAAAAAAACTGATCACTGCGCTATGTGTGTGAACTTGGCCATGTAATAAATTCCAGCTGAGGCAATGCAATCTAAGTCTTTGCCTCGTTAATGACAATAATACACTAATACTAATACACTCTAATTAATAACATGAGCCTCCACAACTCAAATGGTGAAGACTGCTGCAAGAGGACAAGGAGACTGGCATGTTTCAGTGTACAAAGTGAAACAAGAAATTCAGACTATCGGCTCAATTCAAATCCAAATTCCACCAGCACAGAACAGCATACCTTCTCTCTGTGTGTTCGTGACTCCTCTTTCTCCTGCTGCCGAAGCTCAATGAGATAGTCGCTAAAGATCTGTTCGCGATCTCGCATCTTCTCCACGCCTTTGAACCGATCATCCTTGCCGTACTTTGCCGTGAAATCGTTGAATGACGACCTACACATTTCACAATTAATGCAGCATATCGAGGGCAGAACGGCAAAACCAACATCTAGTTGTCTACGGCAAAACGTCCTAATTACAAACTACAAAATTCTTCAATATGCTACTTAAATATATATTTCATTACAAAATGAAATATAGCAAGCAAACCAGTGTGCTATTTATTAACAAACTTCATGAAAACATTTGTAAAACTGGAAAGAAAAAATGCATCACGTAGAAAGTTGTTTTCCATTTTCTTGAAATGTGACTCACCAACAACAGATAGAATGTTGCCATTCTACTCTTGACATGTGTACGTATATCATTCAGCTGGACTAGGGACTTGGACCAGGTTTGTTAGATCACAGCAAAAAATGTACGATGCCTGAGCATTCTACTGCTAAATCAATGGTATAAACAAATAGAGCAAATAACACGCTAATAAGTAAGAAAACCTGCACAAATAAGCCTATATTTCATCCATCAATGTTACCAACAAACGAAACACTTGACCTATCATGCAGTGATGGCAAAAAATCAGCCAATTAAATACAAATCAAAAGTAATTGTAGTAAGTGCAGTGTAGGCAAGAAAAAGTCACCATCATACTTGCTGGTTAGATGAGCTTCTTCAAGAAGTTGTCGGAACTGTTCCTTCTTCTCCTTGAGTTTGTTGCGTTTCTCCCGTCGTTCCTCCTCGGCACGTTCCTTCACGTACTGCTCAAACACCTGCTTGCGCTCCTTCGACGTCAGCAGCAGATAGCGCGGGTCAAACACGATCTTGTGCAGCTCCTTCTCCCACGTTGAGAACGCCGACACCTGCCGACAGACAACAGAATCGGTACAGGTAGCACGATGACGTACTGCTTGGATTGTGATCAATTCCGGAACCTCATTCTTGCAGACACAATGTACTTATTACCAGCGTTGGGTTTATAAATATGGTGGTGAAATGTCACTGACCATTACATTAGTTCCTCTGCCACACAACATCACCGACTGGCTAAATACTCTATACTGAAACAGTGTGTAAGTGATAAAATGCCCAATACTGACACAGAGCACAACAGCGAACCTATGACCATTCAATGAAAAGTCATATGAGCAGCAGCACAACTTACCATCAAAACTGATGCACACTGATGTTAGCAATATTATATAAATATCCTGATTAGTGGCAAATTAATTTATTAACTTATACCGCCATCACATATGCAAGGCATAAAAACACCGCAGATATATCACCTCCTTTTCCGACAGCATGTCCCTGAACTGCTTCATGCGAATCTCAAGTGGAATAATAGCTCTTTCCCGAGCGGCCTTCACTTCGGCCTCCATAGCGGCCTCTTTTCCGATGTCAATCTGTCGCACCTCCGGCCTGCTCTCATCTCTCTTCTCAGTAACAGTCACAGCATCGCCAGCAGCAGCAGCTGCCACAGCCCCAGCATCGCCAGCGCCAGCAGCCAGAGTTTCACCATTCTCATCTGGTCTGCATTCACACAGGCCAGCAGCATTCGATAGCTAACACTTTTTACACAGAAAATTTTTTGACTAAAACATATCTAGAACAGCATGAGTGAGTGAGTGAGTAGGGTTTAACGTCCCACCCGACACATTATAGGTCATTTCGGGGATGGCCATTTTGGGCAGAATGCACACAAACACAGTAATGGAACGGTAAGTTTAAACTGTACAATAAACAGAAAGTTTAACCTTTACTGAAACACAAACCACAAAAATACAAAAATGAGGTTAACTTAAAATTGTAAGAACTCCACTATACGCATGCATATGTAATTAACATGATGGTAGTTCTAATAATCTTCCCTGTTATCCTCCAGACAGTCATCAATGTGATAATGCTGTCTACGGCATTACGAAGGTGAACCAAATTAGCTGTAATAAATCATTCGCCGCAGTTTATGCGTATGTAAATTTCGCACAACAACTAATTGATATAATAAGAAACCAGATTACTTTTGTCGTTTATTTTCCGGCTCATCGCCAGTAGGTCCAGCTGCCTTCTTCTTTCCACCTGCTGTTAACAACGACAACACAACAAAGTGTCAAATGTACGGTAACAACTAATGACTACAAACGAACAGATTTCGGCAGATATAAACTAAAGCAAGCACAAAGATTATGTACAGCATTGCTACAAATAATACACACACCTTTGCCTGCAAGAACAATGGAAAGCATACCAGGTCTCTATGCATTACTATTCTGCTTGCTCAAATAAACTATTATTCTAGCTTAAAACGTTACCAAGTGACATCATACTCTTGCTGTGTTAAAGGCTGTGTTTGCTATTAGGCCAACAAGCACTGCATCATAAGGTCTACCTCACTCAGAGTACTGGTTTTAACTGTTAGACTAAAAAACAACAAAATGAGAACAGTTTTCACACCAACATTTCAATACTACTTTTTTTTACGTATTCTGACTATGGTATCATTTCTTACATTCATTAATTTCAGCTGCTACAAGCATAACAAATGATCAACAGACTGCACAAGTGACTCAATGATAAAAATAGCTATGGCATAAAAGCTACTAATTTGATGAGCAAACTACATGAAAAAACCCAGTACACAAAAAAACTGGTCTAGACAGCACAAGGTCCTGACCTCAAAACATGGTATAACGTCACAAAAAAAATTAAAAATTAGGTAGATGCCATGGCGCCGTTTACAGAATTCATGATCAACAACAAGACTTATCTCAGAAGTGGCAGCAGATTAACAAGAGCAAATCATCACCGTAAAAGAGCTTAACATGGCCTAACTAATAAGCTTCATTTCTAAAATCGCGACATCACAGTCAGTGCCAATGAACACTTAGATGTGGCGCAGCCAGCACCACAACAAACTACACAGTGACACCGGGCCTTCACCCTGTAATGCTCAAGTAGAATAAGAAAAAGAGGTAGGTTTAACAATAAACAGTTGATGTGCGTATCAACTTTCACTTAATGTAAAAATATGCTCAGAAGCATATGCATTATATACATGAAATATACATGCAGCTATATAACTGCAGAAAATGGACAGATAAATCGCTGTTTATCATACCTAAAACTGCTGTCAGGTTCTACACTGTAACTATCACAAAACATTAATATTAGTAGCACTATACATGATACGATAAAAATTTTCACTTGAAAGTAGACAGTTTAATCTAGCATAAAATTAAAAATAACTGAAAAGTTATAAATGGAAATAAAATGAGAGAAACTGAAATAAAAGAACAGTTATGATGCAAAAATATAAAAAAATTTTTTAAAATGCCTAAGATCAGAAAAAAACTGAAAATGGAAAATAGCAATAACTAAAACTGGAAAAAACTAAAACAAGAAAAAAACTGTAAACAAATCCAGATATCCATGAAATCAGTCCAAAGAGATGTCATAATTATGTCTATGAATGGCGAGATATGAGAAAGAGGTAAGATCCAAATACTGACATGAAAACTGATCATACAGGAGTCACTTCTGTAACATAATCAAGTAAACAGGAAATAAACACAACTTCACATTAATGCACATTACAAGATCCATGTAATGTTTTGTAATCAAATATGTAGAATCAATTAATCAACACATGTCTGATTAATGCGCCGACGCAAAATGCACAAATGTTCAATGAAAAGAAATACCTGTATCAGGTGGATTTTGTACCATTTTCTCAACATCGGCCCGATCTTGCAGCTCTTCCGGTCGTTCCCAAAGAGACATTCTCTGACTAGGATTGTAGAAGAACACTCGACCATCTCCAGTCCAAACAACACACCTGTAACGCAGCACAGCAAACATCAACCAGATGCAAAGAACTTCAAGCCACAGCACTAGAAGCTCTGCACTACAACACACTAGGAGAAAATCCATCTCACTGCTCTCGTGAAGCCATCATGTATGCTCACTGCTGAGACAGACGGATATTAAACAGAATGCTTCAGAGACACAAAAATAACGGAACAATGCAAACATACTCATATTATAACGACCAGCCAATCATATAGTAATGGTACTGTCGAAAGCTGGAATCGTTGGTGCTGACCTCTGAGATCTATCGCGATACTAAATTCTTCAAGTTCACTGCATTGACTGAGATTTTGGTCTTCTTTCCATCACTGCATCTGCCCCACCTGGCAACTGTTCACATCGAAAAAGGAATGCCCATTGTGTGCACAATGATGAACTGCATCTTTTTACAGGGAATATCACATATCACAAAAAAGAAAGTAGGCCATAAAACAGCGTAGGATATTTACCACGGTGTTCCAGGCACTGGTGTACTGGATACCGGCTTGGCTCGTTCAGCAGCTTTCTGCTCTTCCGTCATCTCTGGTTCCTTCCTCTGCCAACAACATGCAAATAACAAATTATATATAAGAATATTTAC
>Ga0209367_1000743_pt1 | contig 35652 bp, 13 predicted proteins | sample WorMetLIZISLAND2_FD_187412 | JGI IMG/M metagenome (GOLD analysis project Ga0209367, IMG submission 187412) | Marine gutless worms symbiont microbial communities from Max Planck institute for Marine Microbiology, Germany - Olavius geniculatus... ... | reverse complement strand
GGTGAAGTTTGGTCCAGTGACCTTGGAGATCTCGATGTTGAATCGTACCCACCCAAAGTGCATTTTTCGAAAGACCATATTTCGGCCCCTAGGGGGTGCTGCGCCCCCAAATTTTTCTCCGCGCTAGAGAATGACCAAGTCTTACTAGCGCACCCCCCACAGGAAACGGCGGCCCCGTTACAACTTTTTTCAAAGCGGGGTCAAAAATTAGCTTAAAATGTAGCGTATTAGAAGAAGGATCTTTGGAGCCAAAGTGAGTAGCTTCATGAGACTTTGCCACGTGACGTGCTGCTAGACGGGGGTGATAACACGGGTACAACTTTTAGGGGGCATCGCCCCCTTAAAATTTGGGAGTGCAAAAAACGCGCAAAATTTGGTACGTTTAACGACAACTTTTGACTTTGAGCGCAAATATCTCTGAACTGCATAGGGATATCGACAAGCGGTAAACGGCGTTATCAAATACAGTTAACTCCGCGTTGAATACAAAAAATTGTGTGAACTTCAGTCCACTAACATCAGAGATTACGCGGCTAATGTTTACCCACCAAAATCAAATTTTTCGGAAGGCCATATTTCGGCTCCAAGGGGGTGCTGAACCCCCAAATTCTTACACGCGTAGAGAATCACCAAGTCTTACTAGCGCACCCCTCACCGGGGACGGGAGCTTTTCTTACAACATTTTTCAAAGGGGAGTCAAAAATTGCCTTAAATATAGCGTATTAGACGAAGGATCTTTGGAGCCAAACGGAGTAGCTTCATGAGACTTTGCCACGTGACGTGCTGCTGGACGGGAGTGATAACGTGGGTGCAACTTTTTGGAGTCACCGCCCCCTTAAAATTTGGGGGGGGGCAAAAAACGTTCAAAAATCGGTGCAATTTACGACAACTTTCGAGTTTGACTACACATATCTCTGGAATCGATGAAGACAGCGACAAAATCTAAACGGCAATGACGAGAACGATCTTTTCAGTGTTGAACAAAAAAAATTTTGTGAAATTCCGTGCACTACGAACAAAGTTATAGGCGCTCATGTTGACCTACCCTAAGTCGACAATGCGCGTTCGGCGTATGCCAATGCATTTGAGTTCGGGCCACGTGACTTTGATGCCGGGAAAATTTTACCCCCCCTCTAATTTCCCCCAATCAGACTTAGGGCGCCAGGTGGACTCACTTTGGCCTTTGCCCCAAATTTCTAGTTTAGTTTGATACTGTGGGGAAATGTGAATGGTATAATCTTAAATAGTATGTGACCAATGTTAGCTTGATTGGTACAGATATGTTGTGTGATGTGTGTTTGATGTTTCAGATGGGCTGAGCTCTGAACTGCCGCATTTATGACGTTTCACCCAGTCACATACTGTGAGTGACATATCTACGGAATGGTCATGGGAGACAGTCTGGAGCTAAGCCATGATTGTGCAGTTAATGGTGTTCCGCTGAACACTGACAATACATGTGTGAACAATGGAGCTGGTGACCACTGCACACCAACAGCGCCATCTAGTGATTTGTTGGGTATGAAGAAGTTAGATGTTAGTGACAATAGAAATGATTCTGCAGATGCAGGAGAGAATAATGAGTGTGCATCACCAAATGTCACTGCCAGTCCTTTGCTTAATAGATGTAATAAACATGTTGATTCCTCCTTCGATAATGAGCACAAAGATGACAAAAGTCTAGAAATCATAAGCTATGATAATGATGTTGCAGACAGCAATGGCAGCCATGGCACTGAATCTGTTAGTGATAAACAGCAAACAGATGTTGTGTGTGATAATGCTTTTGAAGTTCGTGATGCTAACGTACAGTGTTTGTACCAAGTCAATGATTCTGATTGCAGTGTTCCAGCAAGCAGTGAGCATGCAGAAATGCTGGATTCTGCCGGTGATGCTGGTGAAGCACAGAGCCAGTACAATGTGCTAGATGCTTCCCAGAGTTCACCGAGACCTCCCTCACAGGCTGCGTCAGATACTGAAACTGCAGAGTTTGACATGGAGACAGCAGAAGACAAAGATTTGTCAACGGCTAGGTTTGATGAAAACCACTCTGCTGATACTGGTAATGCTGGTAAAGCAGAGAACCAGTTCAGTGTGCTAGATGTTTCCCACAGTTCACCAAGACCTTCCTTACGGTCTGTGTCAGATACTGAAATGGCTGATTCTGATGTGGAGGCAGCAGAAAACAATGACCTGTCAACGGCTAAGTTTGATGAAACTGCTGATCTTGACATGGAGACAGCACAAGACAACAACTTGTCAGTGACCAAGTTTGATGAAAACAACTCTGCCGATGCTCGTGCCATGACGGAGTCTCAGCTTCAACTGGAATGTGAAGACGATGAGGTAAAATCTGCCGAAACTGAGAATGACGATAGTGTACCAACTTCCAGTGAAACAGTTGCTGATAGTAAGGACAGTCTTACACTTTCAACATCGCAACTTTCTACTGTAGATGTTACAACATCGTCAGCGACATCACTCTCTACAGTAGTTGTGATCAACACACCTGCGACATCCAGTCTTAATGTGTCTGGGTTGCCGGCTAAAGTTGCTGTTGTGGCTGTAACGTCAGACAGTGATGCACCAAGACCCACACAGCAGAGTAATAGGCCGCTGACAGTATCAACACCGGCAGCAAGTGTTCGCAGTAGCAGCAGCAGCACACGACCAGTCTCCAGGCTACTTCAAGACGTCGGTCTGCTGCTTGTGTCGCAGAAAGTATTCAAGAACCTGGCCAGCGTCCAGAAGCAGAAGATAGCCGACAGTAAGGAGAAATGTGACATGGAGCTGCTGCAGAAGCTCAAGACATCACACCAGAACCTAGTGGCAAAGAATCACACACTGCTAATGCCCGAGCTGAAGTGCTGGTGCGGTTTTCATTCTGAGTCAGTGAATGTAATTGAGGACCATCGTGTTCGATGTAACCAGCAGGGCTATTGCTGTTACTGTAGGGGGCGGTTTGTCTACCGCACTGAGGGGCAGATGATGAAACACCTGTGGAAGGTTCATAGAAAGGTAGGCAGTATGATGAGGAATCGTGCTGTAAACGCACTACCATGTCTTTTTTGTTCTGTCGATTTTACGTCGCGCTATGCCTTAATGCGTCACATCGATCAGTGTCGTCGGAAGTTTTTGCTGGTGTCGAACTTGGCTCCGAGGGATAATGATAAGGACATTCCCATCACTGCTGCTATAAAGCAGCAGATGAAGCAACAGGTGAAGCAGCCGGTGTCTATTCCAGTTATGGTTGCTTCCAGTCAGATGTCACCAGAGACTGTAGCAACGACTGTGTCTCGTAATACTCCTCTGACATCTCCAGCAATTATGCCACCTGTTGGCTTTCAGTTAGCCCCACTTGCCGTGAATACGGTACCTGCGCCGAAGCTGATACAGATTGGCCAACAACTGTTTACTTTACTTCCACCAGCATCTGTTGCCGCTGCTTCAACAGTTGCAGTCAATAAAGTGGTCGGTCAAGTGGCACTTAACTCGGTTACGCAAACTGCGCACAACGCAAACTCTGGACTGCCTGTAACGGTCAGTAACAGGAGTGCAAAACCGATCATGAGTCAAGCAAGCAGGTTGCCAGCATCAGTAGTCAGCAAGCAGTACAGTACATGCCAGGCCTGTGGTGCTTTTGTGAGGGACAAGAATGCACTGTTCGTTCACATGCATGTTGCACACGGTGCCACTCATAAGATGTGTCATTTCTGCCGCAATCCAGACATTACATTCCCAAACAATGAGGAACTACAGTCTCACATTAAGAAGATCCACACAAGTTATTGTTGGATCTGCAGGTCTTGCTTCCAGCCTCCGGATCGACTGATTGACCACATTGCCAGTCGACACAAAGTCACAGTGGCAATGATGCTGGAGATGCTTCGTTGCTATTTCTGTGCAGCAATGCCGCCACCTCTGGCTGACTGCGCTGCATTCGAACAGCACATGATTAAGATGCACTCGCAGCAGTTCCCTGTTACCAGCAAGCTGTGGGAATACATTGTCAATTCTCCCAGTGTCAACAAAAACTGGTATCCAAAGCTGAATCCCGATGGAACGCTGGAGTGTCCGCACTGCCTTGGCCAGTTCATTTCGACCAGCTACCTTTACCGACATTTGCACTTGGAACACGGTGGCAAACTAGTGAAGCTGGTCACCTGTCAAGAATGTAAAAAGCGCATGCCTTCCAGTGATCTTCTCGGTCATCTGACTTCAGCTCACACTCATAGGTGCTCACTGCGCTTGTCACGTGTTGATGTGCAGGAGTCTGAGTGCGTGCTTGTTCCACCTGTAGGCACAAAGAGGAAACGCAATATGAAGGGAGAGGCAGTGTCAAGCAGTCATCCGCGTCGGCTGAAACGTGCCAGAACTGCTGAAACAGTCATAATCAGCGATAGCGATGATGATGATGATGATGATGATGATGATGATGATGATGATAATGTCAGTGAAAGTGAAGAGATCATTGACGATAGTAGTGATGAGGACTTTGTGTTGGCTTCAAAAGTCAGTGTTGAGCCCAGGCAGCAATTGCGCCGCAGCATTCACACTCGAGTTCATCATCGCAACTCGTCCGTCGATGACGTGCATGAAGTACTCGAGTCAATCGTCGATTCCGGCCACTTGGAAACTGCAGCAAAGCCACGTTCCCACTTCGCAAACTCTTCAGTCCGTCGTGCTTCGATCAGTACATCGGCAGCTGCAGACTTCTGCAATGGGATCACCGAAGATGAAGTCGAAATAATTGAATCAATAGTTCCAACAGTACAGCGGCGACCAGTGAGCAGGCCAGAACACACAAAACCCAGCGATAGAAATCATGTGGTGACTGATTCGAGTAAAACGACAGCCATCTCCGAAGCTATGGTTGTCCATGGTTCCAGCAGTGACAGATGTGAGAGTGAATTGGCGGAGTGCATGAGTGGTGATTGTCGTCAGCCACCAACAACGCCGACCAAGTCCACTGTTCAGCAGCTGATGGCACGTGACCAGATAATGGTGAACAGTGTCGAGGAAGTACTAGAGATAGATGGAGAGACTGTTCTCATTGTTCACGATGATGACGATGACCATGACCGTGACAGTGATAGAGACAACTGACGAGTGCTGCAATATGCCTCCAGAATTGCCTTACTCCTGACTTTCTTACTGTATTAATTTTCGTAAGTTGAAGAACTGAACTAAGCAGCATGTGTGACATGTGTATGTTATTAGTAGGGACAGTAGAAAATCACGGAAATTATGGAAACCGTGATTTTTGTCAAATGTCGTGATTTTACCAAAATGCCATGCTTTGTCGTGTTTTTAGACAAAGTGCTGTGTTTTTTTCCTTTTTACAAGACTTTAACCAGCACAAGTTGAAGTTTATCGTATGATTTTAACACAAAATTATTCATTTTTGCCTCTTATATCAAATTCTGTGTACTGCTTTGTTATTTTCTGGCTCAATATGTGAGGGTGACGTCATCTCAGAAATATGTATGGTATTTTAATGCTGTGCACTGTTTGAGTCACAAAATTTTACAATGTAAACCTTCTACTGCATGTAGTGATGGTCGCCAATGCTAGACGTCGAGTTTTATAAGCTGTAAAATCGTCTTCGGGTTTGTGATTCGATGCTGTGTCTTTGCCATGATTTTGCCGTGATTTTTGCGATTTTCGCAACAGTTTGCCGTGTTTTTTTTTGCAATTTTTGCCATGATTTTTTACTGTCCCTAGTTATTAGGATATTGTTCTGCTGATATATGCAGCTTGAAAATATTTTTCTATCAGTTAAGCATTGCTGTAAGTGATGTTTTGACTTCAGTGGGATCTGTGTGGAGTTAGCTGAGAGGTTGTGTGGGCTGTCTCGACACATACAAGACTGAAACTTTTTTCATACGTTTGAGAATGTCGCATTTTTTATAATACTACACTGAGGCATAAAAAACACCAAAATTTATACATCATTAACTTGGAGTCGGATTATCGGATTTTAATAAATTTTGGTACAACTATTCCCGACACAACTTGCCATCAAACGGTTATTGAAGTTTCCACTTCACCCAACATGTGCTTCTGCACTACTTGGGGAAATCAAAGCACATAAAATTGGCGTGAAAATGAATGAAGAACGTCAAAAACCATTCACGACATTACTGATAGTAACTTGGAGAAGGATAACGAGATTTTAATTGTTTTTGGTATAAACATTTCTGACAACTGTGCATCAAATGGCCATTCAAATTCCCAACTCACCTAATGTCTGTTGCTGCATTACCTGGGGAAACAGAACAAATGCAACATGAGGTAAAAAAAAGAAAGAAAAACATCAGTAAATATAATCATTCCAGATATGTAGCTCTTAACAGCCCTGATAACAGTTCATTCGACAGTATTTGCAGTGTTATGCAGCAGCGAGTTTATGGGACTCTGTTTAGGAATATCAATGAACTCGAGAAGCGACTGGTTGAAGTTTGTAGCAGAACATTATCAACACTGCTCTGAGCGCATAGGGAATGCCCTGGCTGTGTTTACACAAGTGGCCGATAATTTAAATATTTACTATTTACTTTTTTGTTTCCTCCAGATAGTGCAAAAACAAATGTTCGGTGCAACGGGAACATAAGTGGTCATTTAATAGCCAGTTGTGTCTGGAATTATTAAAATCTGATCATCCATCTTTAGTTACGATCGATAAATTTTTGTGTTTTTTATGCCTCACAGTGTATAATGTTGGATCCAGATTACTTTGTGTCAGCACTAATTAGTAAAGTCTAGTTAAGACCAAACAAGTGTCATATCAGTATAATGCCAGTGTGAATTATGTAATCATAATCCCAGGTTGTACTTTCGAAACGAAAGAAATTTTTTACGTAGAGATTGAAGATCCTGCACGTTTACTTTCTTCATATTTGAGTCAAAGTCGCTGCTCGTTACTCTGTTCACAGGCTGCACTACTGTTGTAAGGGTGACCAGCCATATCAGTGGGAGAGCCCCAAATTTGACCTCTCGTATTTCCCAAATCCCTTAATTTTTCCACACCAAAATTTGCACAGATGATTAAGTCCAGCATATCTCCCGATGTGCAAAATTTAGTGAAAATCTGTTTACGGGGGGGGGCTACCCCACAAATAGGTGGAATATAACGTTTGCGTGACATTTTGTACCTTACCTTTCCCTTTTTCTTGCCGTCCTCTACAGGAAAAACGACTGAACCGATTTTAACACATGATGACTCATATGACGCGGTTTCACGCAAGGAAGTGCCTTTTGGGGGTTACAAAATTTAAATTCAACTTTTTAACCGATTTTTTCCTAAAAATATGAAAAATTACAATGGTTCCTATGGGGAAAATTAGACACTGGTCTAAGCCGTCATAACTCCAGCTATGTATAAGATATAGTCGTAATTTTGGTTGTAGGGTATGGTTTTCGGGGTCGGCCAATTTAACTGTGTCATTTATATTTACCCCTGATCGACCCCCGTTGCCATGGCAACGAAATTTGGCACAAAATGGGCCATAACACGGCCCCCTTAAAAGATAATTGCACGCTTTGGACAAAATTGACTAACTCGGTCTGTGTAAAAGATATCTGCAAGATTTTTGCGTCCATAAGGGGGTTTTCGGGGATGGGCCATTGAATACTGCCAACCGAATTTTTCCCAGAGCGACCCTCATTGCCATGGCAATGAAATTTGGGACATAATGGGTTAGAACTCAGCGTACATAAGAGATACATTGAAGATCTTTGCATCAGATGGGGTGTTTTCAAGATTGGTTTATTTCGGTATGGGCAGTGCGCAATTATTCATAATACACACCCCCGCAAAAATCATACGTTAAATATATGAAAAATCGTTATTATCTAGCAACAAAAACATTTCTACATTTTCTAACATTGCTATAATTAATTAATCAGACGTTAGATTAGTATGACATTCCAAAAGTTAACGACAGAATCTTCTAATTCGAGAGCTGCTTAAAGCGAATAGGACATCTGTCCGCTTTGAACTTAAATTGATAGAAAATTTATAGAACTAAGCGAAGTAGCTCATATTCCAAGATAAAAAACATCATTACACAATGTCAGAAGAGTGGTACAGTTTGAATTTTTAAATTGTGATTTGTGCTGTTTTATATCTACAACCATGATGTCACCCTTAGACCGTATTATAAACTGAACAGTTTTTTTACGTAAATATATAATATAATCGATTCAGAAGTTAGCCTTTCATTTTTACAGGCCAAGTTAATTTTTACACTGGCATTTTATGTGTGCATGTTATGTGACACTTATGTTGTCTTTAACTAGTCAATACATTTTTCTGTTACTGAGCTTCCACTCTTATATTATGTAGAATGTGCTAAACAAAATTAAAATCACAAAAAATTGTTTTAATCTGATTATGTTTTTTTTTATTTTTAGTTTTTTCTTTTGCTAACTTTTTAATTTTCTGTTTTCAGAAAATGTAAACCAAATTTCTGTGTTAAAGTGCAGTTTGTGGACAGCTGTAGATCTGGAATTTTGAGGCCAACATTTTTGCAGCTTTAGTGTTAGCAATGAGGCACGTTTTGCTGTTTTTTGTTCTTATTCATGAATATTGAGTTTGCAGATTTTAAAAAATTATAAAAAGTTATTAGACAGCATATAAATTTCTATTATTAACTGATGCTTTAATCTTCAACAAAACTGTTATATCGCTATAATAGGCCCCTAGTTAGTGCAGAAATGCTAAGGGATTAGGGGTCTGATCATTTTTTCTGCTAACATGTTGCATGTTGTCACTATGTTGAGGCAGTTCTCAGTGGCGGTTCTAGCCCGCAATATCTGGCGGGGGGGGGATGGCGAGCGCGGTAGCCTACAACCTATAACCGAGGTCTGGGGGCAGAGCCCTCAGCAGGGACAGGGGGCAAAGCCTCTCTGAAGCTGAAGCACTTTTGGTTTTTTGACGTTTAATGGAAGATGCAAAATTGCCCACTTTTCTAAAATTTGCAGCCGAAAGAAATCAGATATTTGTGTTATTTTTGAAAAAACGTCATGGTGGTGGCCACAAAACTGCCCCCTCCCTGGCCCGGGCTTAAAACCACCACTGGCAATTTTGTTTCTTCATTCATTATTTCACTTAATTGTAGACACATTAATTGCATGTTGAATGATTGACATTGTGCTGTAGATTGTGTACAAGTATTTTGAGCAAAGCTCATGTGACGTGTAACAGCATCGGTGCTGCCGCCTGGGGAGTCAGTGTACAACATGCAATAAAATAATAATAATGCATTTTGAAGGAGAACCTTGAGCTTTGGAGGTTGAAATTTACATGGTAAAAATTCGTGTTAAATGCTAAAAAAAATCCTGTGCAGGTTGTCCTGGTCTGTCTCTAGTAATTTCGGTGCAATTCACTTGAAATATGTGCCACAGCTGAAAATTGCAAAAAAAACTAAAAACTTTTATTTTGGAGGTTCAAGGGCATCGACGTTGATGCCGCTCAAAACCCCGTCAGTGCTTGTTATGATAAGTGGCGTGTGTGTGCTTATTTGCAACAGTTTTCACGCTAGTAGCAGTACTTTTTGAGTTGTACCCCTTTTTGACACTTGCATGTGCAGGCCTTTTTTAACCTACAAGCAAGGTCGAGACTTGGACTGTTGAAATCTACGTCTAATGCTAGAAAATTCGTATGCAGGTTGTCCTGTTTTGTCTGTAGTGATTTCAGCGCAATTCACTCTTGAAATCTGTATCGCTGCCCGAAATTGCCAAAAAAGTTACTGAAACCCTCTATTTTTAGGGTTCAAGGTCGATCAAGGTCATCGATCTTGATACTCTTACCCTTAAAAAGCTCTTCATCAGCGCTTGTTTCGATAGGGCAGCAGGGTGCGATGGACCGACAACTAAGCTAAGACGGGGCATTTTCTGTGCAGACGCCCTATAAAAATTACGCATTTTTGTGTACTTCATGTTTATTGCTGGGTGGCTTGAGTGCCGGTGACTTGGCCCACTACACGCCAAATGCAGTGGCGTGGGCACGCTTAACTGGACGGCCGCATTGCCATGTTGCCACAAGGCCTGACGACATATTTGCTTGTTTTTTTAACAGTCAACGGCGATAGATTGTTTTTTTTTGTACATAACTTTGTGATTGCTCAGGACTAAACATCTTGCGTGCACATGCATTGTTGTCTGAAACGGTGATCTGGTTTTTGTTGCATTTCAAAACAGTTGTGCATACATTCTGTTGAAAGCTGTTTTGGCGATTCGTGGGTTTTTGTGTGGTATTAACATGGCAACATGATCTTGATAAGTTATTTTCCTAGGGTATGGTATCCCTATTAAATTGTTATGTAAATTGTATGATAATCATTCTGAACATGATGGCAGATCATCAGTGCAACGGCGTCGTCACTGAATTCACTCCGAATCGATGTTGAACTGTTTATTGTTGGTTATGTTCTGTGAATGCTTATAGTTTTGTGTTCTGGTTATAAAAATGTGGAAGGAAATTTTTGCACGGAAAGTCTCAATTGTGAAAGTCTTGGTCTTGCTTTGAAAATCATAGGCATTTCAGTCAGTTAAAAATATAGGCTTAGCCTAGTTGTGATTATTATGAGCACTATATTGTATGCTTATTTCTGTTCTTTCCATTAGCCATATCGCCTGTCATTCTAGTGCGCCATACGCACTGATGCAGCAGGCCGGTATGCAGTCGTGTATAGTTTCATAAACTGAGTTTGGAGATTAAATCTGTTTATCGTTGGTGCTAACAATTTTTTAGTTAAAAATTCAGGACCAAGACGTTAGTAAAAGGCTGCTAGAAAATAGCACGGGCGAAAATTGCTAGTAAGCCAGCAAAAACACTATTTGGATGCTAACTAAAAAGGACTGCACATCTATAGCGAACAAACTAAACCGAACTTCTACTTTCAGCTCAGTTTTTCTTTGTTTTGTGCGCCCGATAAGAAACGAGTTACGAGTACTCGCACATAGATGATATAGTTTGAAGCTGCGTGAAATGAACTGCGTGGGTTCCTGTAGCGTCGGCACAGAACAGAAGCCGTTACGCTAATTGAAACCACGGATGAGTTATTATGCTGTAGTGAAGGTGATGTGCGCGCGATGGCAAAACAACAGGTGTAGAGCGACGGACGGAAGGCTTTCTGCATACCGCAGGCAACCCTGATTGAAGGTTGCGCCACCCCGGCCGGCGATCTGCCTCAGGCCTTCCTGGCGTGATGAAGCTCCTGGCTGGAGAATGTCTGACAAAGATGCGGGCTGCTGAAACCTGCAGTGGCGTATTAAGGGGACCTTGCACTTTCTTGTCCATTTCAAAGTAAAAAACGAAAAGAGAAAAAATTATCCAAGAGGAAAAGAGTGCGTCAGGTCTGACGTAAATTCTGCTACCTGTATAACGCCTTTCTCACAATTCTATTTGCAAATTGCAAATACGCCATTGGCTGAAACCGGCCGCCGGACATCAAACGCATGTCCATTAGTTTGTCTGATGACGGTCCATCCGACGATACAGCTGTCCCGTTATGATACCTGTCTGGTGATCTGTCAGACAGCCTTAGCCTATACACCAGCAGCTGGGCAAGTGATCAGATCATCGGATGTCCAGGTAGTCCACCATAATGTCGTCGTAATGTCATCAAATATTGGCCGATTTTCGACCTTTTGTAGCCTGTTGGCATTTCGCACATGGCAGTACTGGAGCCTGAAGAATGCCATTTGTAACAGATTAAAACTTTTGGCTTAATAATTGAGTCAAGACTGAAGCGTAAACTAAAAAATATGTATGTCCAGCGCCGACATATTATGCGGCAATCTGCTTAAACTTAAGAGCTTTGCAAGCCTAAACTTAGTCCTGATCTTTGACCTTAGTAAACTGCCAATTGACACACCGTTACTCCCGCCTTGGGGAACGTTCACGCCAATTTAGGTTTTTTTTCTACGCCTGACAGAGAGACGGACGGACGGGCAAAACCTAGTTATCAGGATGCACACATGGGTACTTTTGGGTAGGCTTACTCGAGTTTCAGGGGTTGTGGTGTTAACCCTGCTTTTAGATCACCGACCTGCTGTGTGTATTTTGATGGTTTACATCTTGATTGGCGCCGAGAAAATGACAAAGCCAGCTCGGCGAACGAGCGAGCATTTTCTTTGTGGTTGAACATTCGAAACCGGTAGCTAGAGGCCGCGGCGGGCGTGGCGAAGATCAGTGACGAAAGCGGCCAGCTGTCCGCCCGTCTGTGCGTTCGTGGCTTTCTCTCTCTCCCTCTCCCGCTGTTTAATGTTAACTAAAATGCGCCGCGAGCCGCTTCCTGCTAATGCTCCGCAGTCTTCGCGGCAAGCGGGCGGACGCTTCGACAACACACGCGCATCTTCGTGATTGATCATCTAACCGCCTGTCAGCGACCACCAACCGCAGCTTCTCTGCTCCTCCAGAACAGCCTCTAAGTGGAACTAGGCCCAAACTCCACTACTGTAATTTGTTAGACAGCAAATCGTACAACAAACTGAACAACAAGGAGTACTAATGTAATTTTGCAAAAAGCGGAATTAATAATCATCTTTTGCTTAAGTCGGAAGCAATTGCATGTTTTGGCTGAGGGTTTGAATCTTAGATCTCTGAAATCTGAAATCTCTGTGAGTCAATGACCCTAATCTAAAACACAACGTGTCATTGGATTCCAGAAGCGTACCTGCGAACGGCATCTAACAGTTTAAGCAGGATCACGAACATGACGGACAGGCACAGACAGATAGACGACAGACAGAGAGACCACGCTACAGAGAGATGTGGATGAATAGGGCCTATGAAAAATATGCAGAATCGCTAATTGCGCCGGTAGAGCGATTCCGCGAAATAATACATTCTGCGACATGTCGAGTTGTCGATTTGTTGTTGTCGGCTATCATTCAAAGGCGCCTTTCAACAGTCAACACAACAGCGCTATAGGCCTAGGCCTTGTCGTCTTGTAGAGTGCTCATTATATGCTACTCCTGCTGCTTGTTATCGTGTGTTGAGTAAAAAGTTTGTTGTACATAAGTTATTGTGGGTTTGATATACAGCTTGTTAAGCGACAAAACATTGAACAAATTCACGACATATCGAACAAAGTGGAGACTGGACTTGAGCACTCTCGGTCAGTCGGCGGCGTTCGACTTTGAGGCGGCGGCGGCAGCTCGGGGCATCACTGTAAAACGTCGACGAGCGATCGCTCGCACGGCAGCACACCTGTCAGTCAACCACGCGCTACCGCTGCAAGAACTTCGAGCTGTCGTGCCGCACGCCCGCTGCAGTGAAAGCTAGCAACGAACCTTGTTTGACGGCCACGCTGCGACGACTGACAAGGTCGAGGACCGACCGTTGTGTAACGGTGCATGTCGGAAGTGGCCGCAATAGTAATAACTGTCGCACTCGGTAGTCGTCGGTAGTGGCGCCGCAAACGTCGCTGAACTAACAGAATTAAACAGCGTACGTAGAATTTAGGGAGTTAGAACAACGAGCAGATGACGTCTAGTAGTACTCAGTGTGGCGGCAGCATGGAACCGATCGACACGACGCTAACAAAAATCTTCGTGGGCGGTCTGCCTTACCACACGACCGACGACGGTCTGCGCCAATACTTCCAGCAGTTCGGCGACATCGATGAAGCGGTCGTCATCACCGATCGACAGACGAATAAAAGCCGCGGATACGGATTCGTAAGCGCTATCTCATGCTATTATTTACCTTCGCCTTTTTTTCGTATTTCCGTTAAAATTACATGTATCTTGATTGACAAAGCTGGATGTTTTCACAAGTTTTGAGTGGACAAGCACGTGAGCTGCAGGTAAGCGAACTAATCCTGTTTCGAGGCCCGATTCACAAAACATTTTAAAATTATCTTTCGACGTCTTAACCTTTGTCTTACGATAGGGCCTACACTGTGTCTCTAAAAACATCCCTGACATTTTTGACTGTAACTTGAAAACCAATCATCAGATTTTGATAATTTCTGGTACGAATATAAGGTTACCCAAATGATTTTTGCTGTTTTAGAGGACTGATATCATCACATCGTCTTTACACACAGTTGTAAACTGGTAATTTTTTTTACATATATTTCTTATAACAATGTCTGTGAATCAAACCTCTTGTTTTTAAACAGACGACCGTTTCAAAATATATCCGTTCATTTTACGTGCATTTCATTCTACAGGGTGGCCTAGCTAAAGTGAAGCCACTTTAAATTTTTACGCACGACAGCAGAATGCTTCGCGCGTTTTAGTTATGGCTTTGGCGTCTCTCTGTCCGTTCGTCTGTCTGTCAAGCTGCTGTATTGTATCAAAACAATGCAAGATATGATCACGGAATCTTCACAGTAGGCTGCCCCAAGGACTTTAGTTTATCGTAACAAAATTTCGTGCCCCTGAGTGAAAGGGTGCCACTCGAACGATGGCGTCAAAGAGGGGTACCCCATAAGAAGTCCTCATTTTACCGCTATTGGCTAATCTAGCGTAAAAACGGTTGCAGATAGGCACAAACCTGCTGCTCATCATAACAAGCATTAATGGTGAGCTATTTAGTGATATCAACATGGATGATCTTGAACGATCGTGAACTCCCCCAAATAAGGGGGAATTTTCACGATTTTGCCCTGCGACACACACTTCAAGAGTGAATTGCGATAAAATGGCTAGAGATAGACCAATACGACTTGTTTGCGAAATTTTGGGCAATAAGCGTAGATTTTAGCTGATCAAGTCCCGACCCCCTAAGTTGAAGCAGGCCTGCGCACGCGGGTGTCAAAGAGGGGTGCCTTCCTGAAAAGTAGTTATTTTACTGCTATTGGCTCGTCTAGCGTAAAAACAGACATGCTGCTTATCATAACAAGCACTAGTGACAAGCTTTTTTAGTGGTGTCAACATTGATGATCTTAAATCACCTTGAACCCCCAAAATAGTGTTTTTTGTTTTTTTTGGCTGTGGTGCACATTTTAAAAGTGAACTGCGCTGAAATTACTAAGAATAAACGCGTACTACCTGTGTATTGCATTTTAGCATTAAACGTATTATTTTATTACACGCTGTATACTGATTGCTTAAATGGCAGAAACGATGCTGTCGCGCGTCACGTGAGCTTTGCTCAAATTGTTTCTTTGAATAACTCCGTGAAACATTGACCGATGTTAACAGTTTTTGGCACGCTACATCGCAAAGAAACTTGGCGTAAATGACTGTAGTTTTGCCTATTTCACCGCAATACTGTCGCTACACTACCTTGTGAAATTCAGAAGCCGTAGTTTGGCCGTTTAAACAATGAATTTATGCTAGGTAACGCATGCGTCAACTCAGAAATTATTAACTTTTTAGCGACAAACACGAGTAACAGTTAGGCTTACTATTTCTCAAAAAAGTAACATCATCTTTATTACAGCATGTGCTAAAAATGTCCGCATTTAGCACTAACGCAAGCGCGTAGACGTTGACGCAACTCGCTAGGAGCACTTTTAATAACCGCCTGGCTCAAAGCGGCCAATATTGAGTTAGTTCTATTATAGGCTTGCTTGGTTTGTGCTAAGTGGGCGAAAAATAATAATAAACATCACTAAAAACTGTAGGCCTATAAGGTCACGTTGTGTAAAATACTTTAGGCCTACATTTTCTATGCATTGTGGCCTAACAGAATTACAGCATGGGCTAGCTGTACTGGAAAATAAAGCGTTTCATTAGCGTATGTATAATGACTTGCTATAGCAGCTCTATCTGTCTCGCATTAGTCACATCGATTACAGATGTGTGTATGTTTCTGGGGCAGCCTAGCAGATTAGATTGTTTATAATATACGCGTGCCTGTCTATATTACACGGTAGTGGTTCGACGTGTGGTGCAGGTGACGATGGTTGACCGGGCGGCGGCCGAGCGAGCCTGCAAAGATCCTAACCCGATCATCGACGGCAGAAAAACAAACGTCAACCTGGCGTACTTGGGAGCGAAGCCGCGGTTACTTCCAGGCCGAGTATTACCAGGTCAGCGCAGTAAAATGTCGCTTTTCTGTATTTGAAGCAAAACAGCGTACATGATGGAAATAATTGCATCACACAATGACAAATATTTAGACAAAATGTCGTGCACAAACATATTGTGTTATGCATTAAATGTAAATTTTATTTAGCAAATTTACGTTCGCTGTTTTCTCAGGAACATTAAGTTTGCATCACTAAGTTAGCAAAAATCAAGCAAGCACACAGCAAGCAATCGTCTAAGCTTACACCGTTTATGGAGAATATTGGCGAAATTCTTGGAGAAGAAAACTGGAAAAGAAAAAAACTAAACATTTCAGTGACTTCACTAAAAAAGATTCAAAAAAGGAAACAAGGACCAATGGCACAAGTATAAAATGTCATAAAATGTTTAATAATCATTTTATTGCAAATTTTCTACAGAGCGTGCCAGTGAATTTTTTTACTGCTGAGTGGTTTTGCGAAGATGTGGACAAAAGTTTTTATGGCTCGCGATGTATAGTGTTGCAACTTTGGACCATGGGCACCGTGAAGGAAAGTCCCATTACTGTCAGACTTCGACCGCATCAGTGGTCATGTCATTATGACATGAAAGCGGTTTTAATCATCCAAGCTAAATACTCCAGAAGATCTGGAACGACCTTCCTCAAAAGCCAGTGACACTGTAGCTAGGGATTTTCCGTTATTTAGCGGACTTTCAATGTAGGCCTATAGTCTGGACCGCGCTTAAGCGTCACGCGTCGTTTTGTGTGTATTTTGTGTGCTGATCTCTTGTTGACCTCTCCTTGCGCTGTGCTGTTGTTGTTATTACCTTTGCAGCTGGTTTCCCGATTACGCTGAAAGCCAACGAGCTCTGTACACCAACTGCTAACTTCATCAATTATTCTCCGCCCACGTGTCTCAGGTAGTATAACTGTTACTGCCGTTGAAAAATGAACCACGCTCTACAGTTTTGACATTATAGGCTACTTTGTTACACAGTCTCTTGCAGGCTTTTGACTATAAGTAAAAAGCAAGTCGCAATTCACTCAGGTGACGCATAGACCTAAGACTGTGAGACAGCTGATGATCGCTTCAAGTATAGTTTATGTACGTGATGCATGGACACCTGAAGAAGGTTTTTTTTCAGAAAGACGAAGCCTCTTTATCCGGCTCGGGCTCCTTATATTTAACTGTTGCATAGTGAACAATTGTACGTCGGTTACTCCAGTTGCTGAAAAAATTAAGGCCTACACAAGTTTTGCTTTTTTTCTATATCTTTTTGATTTCGAGTTAGGACTGAGTAGCCTCCGGAACCGTTAAGCTAAGGCCTTAACGGCTGGTCTGAAGCCTTAGCGACTGGCTTAAGCTAGCGGCGGTCCGGACCGCTAAGACGTCTGTCACTGGCAGGCCCGTCGAAAAAAGGGATGGGAGGGAATAAGTTACCCCGGACCCCGCGATGTTTCGGCTCCCCACTGTCGCTGAAATATATAAGTACACCAGATTTCGCCGTTTTAAAAAGCAAAATTCTAAAATTTTCTCCCCAGATAAACCCCGCGAGAATGCTTTCCCTTATCGGCGGCGGCGGCGGCGGCGGCGGCGAACGACGGCTGTTCCGGGGACTAGGACTGAGGAGCAAGTAAGAGACGGACGGACACGGAGGAACGGACAAAACCCGTAATGCCGCCTATTAAGACGGCCGTACAACAAGCATGTCAAGTTTTATACGCCACGGCCATGCGAGGTCGCGACAAGTAACTGCTTTCTGCTAGCATATTTTGTACGTAAAACTAAAATGTCGGAGAAATGTCTGAAATCTCATCTCAGTTACAAGTCGAGAAATAGCAGTTAGCACTTTGCTATAAAAGACGTAAGCTTGACTCAGCGAAAAGTTATTCATCCTAGTATAGGGTACACGGGCGGATCTAGGCAAGTTCAAAATGTTTGGCCGAACAGGGACCCTCACAAAAGAAGGCCACACAAGCCCGAAATGTCGGACAGCATGTGAGGCTACTTTATGGCATGTTGTGGCATTCAAAAGTTCATGGTGCAGCACGACGTTCTCTGGCTGAGGTGTGGGAGGGCTTTTACGCCGTATTGCGGTAATTTTAGTTTTTTTGTACGTGCGCTTTGGTCCGTTTTCTGGCTGACCGTCTGCGGTTTAGATGTAAAAAATGTATGTATTTTTATCGAAGAAGGCCCAATCGGCCTAATATCTGTGCCATATATGCCCTACTTCCTGGCATCCAAATGCTAAAACCAGAGGCGTCTATGGTACACAGAAGACGTAAACATAAACGGAACAGAATGGACACCTGCCATTAAATGTTTTTGCACACGGCACGGCTGTTTATTCTATGGGTGCTCTCCATATACACAGAAAGACCACCCAAGCGCCTCGAGTCTACTTGTACAATTTTGTATCTTTCTACACCGTGACTCAGTACAGTGTTTTCCTTATCGACTGCACGATTCTGAGCCCCGTCTCTTTAGTTTATTTCACTTTTTTCAATCAGTCAGGTGAGATATAACATGGTATTTGATTTATAGTCATGTCTTTGTATTTCATACTGCTAACTCTGTTTTACTGCAATTTGTCTTTCACTTCACTGTGCATTTTGTAGTCTGAAAATGTATTGACGTGTATCCATATTGTGTGAATTTATTTAGTTGATTTATTTAATTCATTTAGTCGTTTACTCTCTTGCGCTACGTTCCTAACGCAGCTGAAGAAATGAGTACACGTATATAGGCTTATTGACGACTGGAAAATTTCAAACGGCCTATCTCCGCAACCGATCAACCGATCAGGTTTGGTTTCAGGGTAGGCTAAAGTTTCCATGTTCAATGGATCGAACGACGCTACTTTCATAAATCCAAGACACGCGAGGAGTACAATAAATTAGTCACAGTCTAAAACGTATATTTCGTATGAATTTATTTGTAAAAACCTGTTACTGCACATTGTCTGTGCTTCACGCATGACGGTTGTTTGTTATAGTACAATTATTGTATGCTACCTTGGTAACGATCTACGATTGCAATATAAGAATATTCTAATGTACAGTATTGTATTGTATAAATCTGTATTGTTCTACAGTGCGGCCGGTTCATCAGCAGTGTTCTATCCATCAGTTCCTGCAGCGCCTGGCTCACCGTCACTCGTCGACCCAGCACCGCTCTCATCAAGCCTCATCTACTACTACGTCGACCCGCTGACAGGAGCCGTCTACTCGGCCTCCTCGTCCTCGTCGCTACCTGGATTGCCTGGCTATGACGTCACATCCAACTCTGCTTACCTGTACACGGGCGGGGGCGGCGGCGGGTTACCTGTGATGCCGCCGGTGGGAGGGGTAGTACCCGCAGGACGGGCCGCTGGGTCCGCCCCTGCTCCGCTGCCGCATTATTTGACGACATTTGCGCAGCAGCCACAGTATGTACAGCGACTCGCGTGAAGCGTTCTCTCAGTGTAAACGTAGGCTACCGCCTTTATTTTACGACCAAAAACGGATTTAGGCATGTTCAATAAAATTACAAAAATAGCCAAATAATGTCGGACAACAGCCCAACATTTTCTGGCAGCTGGACTTTTCATGGCGCGTTGCGACATTTAAAAGTTTATTTAAAAGTTTACTTTGCGCAGCACAACATATTTTGGCCCACATATAAGGCTTACGAATTCGTAATATCGCATTTCAAATCAGGTAATAGCAAAAAATGTAAAACTGAATTCATGTTACGTTTTGTACATTAATGTCAGAAAATTTATGTGATGCCGGCGCACATTTGTGACATTTTTACCAACGAGTGCCTGTATAAATAGGGTTTTAATCCAACTTTGTATGCAATAACGTCGGCGCATTTCGATCGATTTCAATATTTTTTACTTCTGCAAAAATGACAAAAAGAAAGGTCTGGTGTGTAGATTTTTTAGCCTTTAGCTAAAAAACGCATAAGCTTAGTCAAAGCATTTGTAGACTATAGAGTACAGCATTGTATGGAAGTGAGACATGGACATTGCAAAAAAGTGACATAAGAAGGATTGAAGCATTTGAAATGTGGATTTGGCGTCGCATGTTGAAGATATCTTAGACAGAGCACAAAAGAAATGATGAAGTGTTAAAACAGTTGAAACAAGAAGACAACTCATGGAAACACTGAGGAATAGACAGAAGAAATGGTTGGAACATGTGTTGCGTCATGATTCTTTGGTGAGAATAATGTTGGAAGGTCGACTGCCAGGGAAAAAGGGAAAAGGAAGACCAAAAGAAATGCTACTGATCTGCCTACTGGAGACAAGTGACGAGGACATGGATTATTCACAACTCAAGTAGCTGGCATATGAGAGAGCGAGATGGTGTCGATGGAAAACGAAAACTGCTCGTAGGGCAGAATACAACAGCAGCAGCAGCTATGAAGAAACTGCAGCGGAAAAGCCGTAATAAAACTTTTCACCTAGCCCCAAGTCTGTTGCAGCCATACACTGGAACATTTAAACGTTTAGGGGCCTAACTGTACACGACTTTGCTGCAAAGCTATCAGTTCGGAACTGATGCAAAACCGTCCGTTTAATCACAGTTAATTACAGTAAATATATGCATGTTGATTTTAGAGCGTGCGTTTAAAGTACTGCATGTAGGCCCTGTATGAAAAAAGTGGCACGTTTTATGAAGCAAGAAAATATCGGTAATGCACGTATATGCATTGCATTTCGCTGCCCGATATCGCATGTCGCAACTCCCTGAATTGCTGATTCATTAATGGCGAATTACGTTTTTTGTGATATGTAGAACTCGGCATACACTGTGAGTCAGAGTCAGTGTCTTAAATGCATCGATGAAGTCTTTCTTGTGCGCACTCGCCCGATGCTGTAAGAACGAAGCGGCACTGAGCGAAAGATACAGTACAGGCCCTAACTCGTTTACATGCTTTCAGATAGATAAACAAGTAATTTGAGGAAAGCTCACGTGACGCGCGACAGCAGCAGTTCTATCATCTGAGCAGCAAGTGTACAGCGTGCAATAAAATAGTAATGCGTCTTGAAGGAGTATTCAAATTTGAAGCCTTCGTACTGAAGACGCCTTGAACCTAGAAGGCCGAAACTCAGATGGTTAAACTTGTATTTTTATGCTAAAAATTTCGTACGCAAATTGTCCAGGTCTATTTCTAGCCATTTTGGCACAATTCACTCTTGAGATATGCGCCGCAACCGAAAATTGCAAAAAACACCAAAAACCCTTTATTTTAAGGGTTCAAAGTCATTTAGGTCGTCGATGTTGACACCATTCAAAAGCTCGTCATCACTAATGCTTGTTATGATAAGCAGCATGTCTGTGCCTATCTGCAACTGTTTTCACGATGGACAAGCTTATAGCGGTAAAATAACCACTTTTTAGGAGGGGTGCCCATCTTTGATGCCCGCCTGCGCTGGCCTCCTTGAACCTAGGAGGTCGAGACCTAGACGGCAAAAATCTACGTTTAATGCTGAAAATTTTTTATATGCAGATTGTCTTAGTCTGTCTCTAGCCATTTTGTCGCAATTCACTGTTGAAATGTGCGCTGCAGTCAGTAATTGCGAACAATTTACTAAAAATCCCTATTTTGGGGTTCAAGGTCATCTATGTTGATAAATCTAAAAAGCCCGTCACCAGTGCTTGATATGATAAGCAGCATGTCTATGCCTATCTGCAACCGTTTCCACACTATACGAGCCAATACTCGCAAAATAACGTCTTTTAGGAGGTATTTTTGACGCCCTCGTTCAAGGTGAACCCCTCACCCAAGGGCACGAAATTTTGTCACGATAAACTCTAGTTTTTATGGCAGCCCACAGTGGAGATTTCGTGATTCTAGCTTGTGTCTGTTTGACACAATACCACAGTGTAACAGACGGACAGACGGACGGACACCTCGACGATGGCTAAACCGCGCGAAGCATTCTGCTGTCGTGCGTAAAAACGAAGGTACATAAGTAGTGTATATAATAAAACGATTGTCATTTAAAACTGAGTAATTATTATTGCGGCTGTTTTAACCGCGTTAATGGTCCTGTCCGAACGTCTGTCTGTCTGTCTGTATATTTGTCCGTCTCTCCCGTGCGAGCTCCTAACTCGAAATAAAGTAAGGGCATAAAAATAAAAATTGCTGTAAACATTCCCCAGGACTAGTGTACCAATTTTGGGTTTAAAGGTCACGTTAGGTTTGAGGTTATATGGTTAGAGTCTAACCTTACACAAGCCTAAAATGTAGTGCAGCTCTGCATGGGCGGATGGCTTAAGTTAATCCTATACACCGTGGTTCACTTTTAATTTTTGAATAGCTATGCAAACATTGGCTAATTTTAGTAATTTTTGGCATGCAACATTAAGAAGGCACTTGACGCAAATGACTATATAGTTTTGGCAATTTCACCTTATTACTGTTGCTGCATTATTTTGTAAAATCTTAGTTTGGCCGTTTACAACAATGAATTCAAACTGGGTAGCGCATGCGTCGGCTCAGAAATGATTAACTAAATAGCAACAAACACAATTGGTAATTACTGACTTTCAAAAAGTCACACGTGTCACACCACATCATATTTATTACAGCATGTGCTCAAAATGTCCTCCTCCAGCACGAACGCAAGCGGGAGAGGTTGATGCCACTCGCCAAGAGCACGTACAATAATTGCATGACTCTAAGTGGCCGACTCGCTGTTGATGTGTCATTTCAGTTCGTCGACATACGATCTTAAAATAGAGACGAAGCAACAGATTTTTAATGATTTGGTGGTCTCGATAATTTTCTGAGCCGATGCATGCGCTACCTACTATGAATTTATTGTTGTAAACGGACAAACTACGATTTCTCTATTACACAAGGTAGTGAGCGACAGTATTGAGGTAAGTTGGTTAAAACTACCGTCATTTGCATCAATTTTTTGATGTTACATGCAAAAAATTATTAAAACCAGCCAATGTTTCATGAAACTATTCGAAAAATAGAAGTGGCACCTTTTATGGACCACGGTGTATACTGTGTCATTAGGCCGACACATTTTCTAGTTTTATGCAGCGTGGTAGCTCAGTGTCAGAGTAAATATTTCACTTGAAGATTATGAATTGTCGCAAAAAATGTTTTCGCTTGACACATCTAGGCCTACATGTATAGTCCTGATGCAGGACTGCAAGTTCGCTGCTTCTGTAGCTGGACATCTGTAATTATTTATCGTTGCAGCATAGTACTTTTAGTGCGCACGATTTTATAAACGATTTCAATAGTTCTCTGAAACGTCTGCCCGATTTAAGACCTATGACGTCCCGAGGCCTTATAGTTTAGAGTTCCGAGATCACAAACCTCTTATAAAAATGACGAAGATCGTCTGTTTTCAATTTGTTTTCCATAGCATTTTACTCAGTATGACGTCACTGCTGGCATTAAATGCATAATATTATTTAAGAGCGCCCTACGGATAAGGTAACTGTAAATATACCCCTGTAGCCGTCGCTTCTATAGCTGGTTGATGATTTTTGCTTGTTGGCCGAGCAGACGACAACATTGTCCCAAATTTTGTTCATATTTTTTATACTTTAAACTTCTTAATTTTTTTTCTACGTACTCTGCTGCAATGATATGTGCTACAGTTACCGTAGTTAAAGTAAATATTAGTCGAAATTAAATAATTTTGTAGTCATTTAGATTCCGTTACTCGTTGCTATCGTTTTGTTGTCCATAGCGAATATTATTGTACTATTGCCTAGATATATTGCGTTCGTTACCTTGAATAGTGAATATCATTTTACATGTTATTTCTTTTAGTATATGTCTCCAGTTACTGTTAAAAATACAGTTAGGCCATAAAAATGCACGGCGTTCACGTCAACTGTGGTTGGCGAAGATAATTTATTACGCGATTGATTATTTTAAAAATTTAAAAATCAAAAATTAGTTATGAAATTTTTGCCTGGTCACTTTACTGGGAAAAATTGTAAAGTACCTACGAAGTGTCCCTGCAACATGCTGTTGCTTGTGAACGACTTTTCAGCTCAGCTGGATTCGTTGCCAACAGAAATGATCTTGTCTCTCTCTCTCTAACTTCAACATTCTAGTCTGGCTACAAGACTGGATAAATTACACTTCATGTGTCTTAAGCCCCGGTCACACTTGGTCGTTCTAAATTCTCGTCCTCCAACGACCTGAGTACCGACCACTGCCGACTTGATTTTAGTCTAAAGAAAACGTGACCGCTCCAGACCTTCCAACGACCATTTCCGCATTCTTTCAGCTCCAGCGCCGTATATACGCTGCCTTGCTAACGATCTTTCCCAACTACTCCCAACCAACTACGGACCTATTATCGTCTATTCCCGACCTGTTGACGACTTTTCCCGACTATTTTCGACTTGCTATCGACCTCGTAACGACAATTCCGTCTATTTCGTTTACTATGACGTTTAACACGACGTCAGCATGACCGTCTGCAGTCTAGACGTTGTAGTCATTTCTAGTTTCGTACCCGGTATATATGTAAGACCTCCACCGATGTAAAACAAGGAAAGCTCTGCTAACGCAAACAGGAACGCGCAACAGCGATGCACCGTCGTACGCTAGTGATGCGTAGACTTCATCCATAGATCTCATCCGTACGGCTTTTGGCTAGTTTCACAGAAAGCCCAGTAAAACATAATCATTCACCAGATGGCGCCACTATCTCGCTCTGGCAACGCCATATCGGCTGGACGTCGCAGATTTTCCCTAACCCCTCTCATTTAGCGCCCTCGTTCGGGGTGACCCCTTCGAATTTATGGAAAAGCTTTAGGTTTTTGAAAATAGAGTCTTCCAGGCAGCCGAAGGTGAAGATTCGGTGATTTTAGCTTGCACCGCTTTTGACTGATCCACCCGTGTGACAGACAGACGGACGGACAGACGGACGGACAGAATAGCGATGGCTAAGATGCGCTACAGTAGTAGATGCTGTTGCGCGTAAAAACGTTCTTTACCTCTTTTATTTTTGGCACGTTTTTACGTCATTAACGTTCTTTGTTTTATCGACGTTTTTAGGGGTCCTATTAAAACGTTCACTGAAAATTCCATCAAGAACTTTGAGCAGCACTTTTAGAACCACAGAAACGAATTAATAGGTCATAGTGATAGCAGTTTACTGAGTTAGTCCAAATACACTAAACAAAATGTCTTTTTATTCACTATATTTCGGTTAGTTTAATGTTATGGTTTTACAACCACATGGTTGAACTAAAATTAGCTAAAGTAAGCTTTATCTAGACTATACAGCATGCATTAGGCAAAAGGTTGAACAAATTATGGCCAACGTTTTTTATTCAACGTTTTTAAACGTTTTCTTATTCCTGCCATGTTACGTCCAGTGCGTATCGTCACCTGGAATACAGGCTACCCAGACGCAACTGCTCATGTTTTCTAAATTAAACTCTGATAATTTTTTTAAAAGTTTAATACATTCTTAAATGTCAGAGATGTTTTTCGAGGCACAGTATATATCGATTTTTAAAATTCGTTCACTGGAACACTCTGCGAACAATTGGCAACAAATGACGGTGTGACAGTTACACGAACTGTAGGAACATTATATTTAGGTGGCTTTTTTGACTTGCGGTATGGTAACATCAAACACCAGGCTACTAAAATTTGTCGATAGTCACGACGTTTTAGCCGTTGATCAACATCTGGTTTGCTCGTTAAGCTGTCAGCAGTATTGGCAGAAAAACTGGTAGCAGATGATGAGAGATAAAAGTAAATGCATAAGTGACTTCGAGCGACAATAAAATATAAACCTTTTTGACATACAGCACGACTGCTTACTTACTTAAGTTACTTACTTGCTTACTCGACTAAGTTATGACCCAAATGCAGGGACATCAAATCAACTTGAAGTCGACTGCTTGAAAGCAAAACAACTTGAATCAACTACACAATAAACCAATCGACTTTTAAGTCGATCAGTAGACAACAGTCATTCGGATATTGGATATCTACACGAATTCCTGAAATATTTGCGATCGAAGTCTAAAGTTGTGCGAAATCGCACCGAATTTTGTATGTTTTGGCCTTCAATTTTTAGGGCAGAAGACGCTTAAATTTTTAAAATTTTAATCAGCACCTGGATTATAAAATAGAACATACTTTCGATGCGTTTCAAAGTTTTATGGCAATCAGCCAACGGAGCCCGAAGATCCCGAGTCGAAAAAAAGAAAACATCGCCAGTATAAAACAATGGAACCATCGAGAATGCCGTTCCGGACTGGTTAATGATGTCGCATTTTTCGTGATTGTAAAGCAGTTTCCGTGGCTGTGGGCGACACCTGTTGAATGGCGTGTGACAACACGTCGTGTTGTTAAACGAAGAGACGTCAGCTACAGCGGATGTACAAGTGTACGACTTGTATACAAACAATCTGATTAACTAGAAGCTAAAAACAGTGCTGCACTTGGCCAATACAGTAGATTTATTATTGTTCTTTAGATCACGTTCTTTTTCCATTTTTCCACATGATCGTCTAAAAAAATTCTTGAACCACTCTCAACTGTAAAAATTTATCAACATTCAGGCATTATAACTTGCTGAGATGAACCTACATCGCAAGGTGTGTTTACACGCCCTGTCTCCAATAATAAAGAATTTTGGACAATATCAGCTGTTCAAAACCCACAAAAGACTCTGTCGCTGCTAAAATCTAATTACTTTCTTCTTGGGCCACGCTCAATCGCTCAAAAAATATTTCGTCAAAATTGGTTCATAAACTGTCGAGTTTACAAAGAAGCACAAAACAAAATTTGCTGAATTACAAACATTGCTCTTTATCAAAGGGGCCAGTCATTTCTTACAAAGTCACTTTCCGACAAGCTAGCAAGCAAATACAGCGTTGTGGCAAACTAGTCAACCCAAAGTTTGTATCGGAGTTATGCTGTCGCAACGTATCGGTGACTATATGCCACGAAATTATTAAAAGACTGTGTCTATGTACAGCGCTAGGCCTATAGGCGTGCATTATAAAAATTATTTTAAGACAATTTTGTTATTGATAAGATTAATACGCTGATATGAAAGAAAATGTCAACAAAAATGCTTTAAAATGCAGATATTTTCGCAAGTGCAGATCGAGGCGCCATGCTGTTGAAAAATTTGGGAGCCCGGGAAATGTTTGCCTGATGACAGAATAATCGAAGGTCCTGAGCAAGACGCGAAGCTCCCGAGAGACAAGGGAGGTGAGGCCTGAGACGGGGGCCAGGGGCCAAAACAATTTCAAAAATTAACGTTTAAATTGTGCATTTTCGTGCATTTTGCAAGCCAAAAATAAAATGGTTTCATCTGCAGTGTGCAAAACCCCACTCCCCAGTATACTGGGGTTTGAGAGCATAATAGTAAAACATAGCATATTTCCAGACAATTTTTAAAAAAATCAACGTTAAAATTTCACATTTTCATGCATTATTTCAGAAACTCGCAATTTCATAATTATTCTACATTTTTACCTGGTTTGCGCAATGGGGGTACATACCCTTACTCCAAAACGTGTTACGTGTGTAAAATATTTTTATGCAGAAATATTTTTTCGTCTTTCGAAAATAGCTGGGGAGCGACGCCACTGCGCGTGTGTAATAACGAACAGCGCTAATAGTAAACATTAAACGTGCAATTAATTACAAAATTCTACGACATCGGCATGACATAACACTATACACAGTAAATAAAATGACATATTTGATCAAAAATGTACAGGTAAATAACCATTAATTGCACAATATCTTGCAATTAAATATTAACTTGTCATTTATAGAGAAGTCTTGCAAAGCGAATCACGCTGCATTTTCCTGCAACGAAGTAAATAGACGGGCATTCGCGTTTTGTTGGCGACGCGAGATAGAATTAGACGGAGCTCGTAAAAGCGACGCCTGTTTATGTCTGCGCCTCGAGGGACGCTTCCAAGAGATCGGTTTATATGCTGCATCTACATTAAGTATTCAGGGCGCACACGTTCCAGTACTATTATCCTGGCATACATCCGCATGTCGCTAGACGCAATGATGCCTTTAGTCTCCGAACAAAGAATGACAGCGCATTTTGGCGTTGTTTAACGCTTTTATATTATAATCGGCCTAGTTTACTGCTGGGCCTCCTTGAAACCATCCGACACGCGTGAGCGGCAGGCCGGTGTGTGATCAGCCACCCGTAAGTAAATATGTTATCGTACCCGAAATGTGCGTTATTTCTCCAAAGACGTGTGGTGACTTCAATCTTTAAACTTTTGAGCCGAAAACTGGCACACCTGTTATTTCTGTCGTGGTAACATTTACCAAGTTTTGGTTGTTCTGTGTTTGTTTGTTTTCGAGTTTAGAGCTTTTATATAACAAACGGACGGACAGAAACAGACAGACGGACAGGCAGACGCGTAATACGGCCTATTTGACGGCTGCATAACAAATGAAGCTTGGTATTTATGGGTGCAATCCCCTGTGCAGCGTTTTATTTAAAATGACTACATGCTTCGGCAGTGCTGAAAGATACAGGGGGATGTGTCCACTGCCCCGTCGCCCAGGCAGGTCTCAATAAAAGTAAAACACAGCTGAGCGCTATTGATTTTTTTTGCCGCTTGACTGCTATTATTATACTCCGGTGATCACGTAGACCTGCGCAGCAGTTAAACGCACGACGGTCGCAGCCAATCCGACTCAGCGATCACCAGTACAAACTTTATGACTTACGCGCCTATGGAACACCATCTGGTCAGTCTTTTCCAACCGACTCCTCCATTATTGTACTAATTTATTTTACCGTGCCACGCCATCCATGCCGGTGCGGTTATTCAGAACGCTGAGTTATAGCCAATGACCAGTTTTCCAATCGGACGTGAAATGTATGCGTATCGTATAATCGTGTAATAATAAAGTTACCGACGGCGATCCATAACATTTATCGATTGCTATACACGCGTGACCGCAGATGCTAATGCTGCTGCTGCTGCTGCAAGATGATGATGATGATAATGATGATGCCGCTGTAGAGACTTTTGTGAGTTTAATATATATCACGAAACTTTATTCGGATGCACATTATAAATAACTTGCTGCATACACCAACCAAAGACATTTTTGCTTTTAAAATTAGTTTTTCTTTTCGCAGTCTTTCCCGTATGTTTTTATGTTCCAAAAAGCCCAACATAATTTGCTAATAACTAAATATTGCTTGTTTGTGTTTATGTACGTGCATTTTAAATTTTACTTGTTAGCAAAAATGCAAAGATAATGCATATCAACAGCTTCTAAAAGTTTTTTGTCCTTACAAACAATATTTAAACCGAGCTTCGCCTATGCTTTTTTTAAAAACGGTGTTAATAATGTTTAGGTAGGCTATAGCAAAGTGTATTAAATTATTATGCGTATCCTTAAGCTTAAATAAAAAGTATTCGCATTAGAATGTAGCCTAACACTTGGCTAAACTAAGCAAACAGCAGAACATGATATACAAGCTAAAAATATTCTAAGTTTTAACTCACGTTTGATAATTAGGTTAGAATTCAGTAGAGTCTATACAATCTGCATGCAAATGTTACAAGTGAACTTTATTGTTGTTAATTTATTGCTGTTTCAACTGTTTGATTCAATTGCACTAGTTGGATTGTTTGGTATTTCAGGTACCTGGGTGTTTTATTTCGTACAATACGTTGTAGTGCGGAAAGTAAAATCTTGAACGCGTTGCGGGGATCGATCGACCTGTTTGCAGCTCGGACGATACGATAGCAACGCCTGCTGCTGTAGCAGCTGCAGTCAAACTGAGTGCGTGTTTAACGACGTCAACTATCGGCTACAGCGAATACCAACTAACGCCACGACGCATCGCGACACGTTCCACGTTCCGTTATAATCAACTTTGATGGTCGCGGCGCCCTCATTGCTCCCCTATTCTCTCCCGTGTCCCCTCCCCTCTCCTCCCCACTGTCGATAATTCAGCGATGTTTGTGGCCGGCGCGCGTTCGGCGGTGGTTTTTTACGACTTACGGCCAGGCAGGCAGGACGGATGTAGGTAGCGGAAGCTCTGAATGAAATACTGGGTGACCTTCTGTGCCCCACTGACCAGTAAACGCATGCACGGTCGTCGTCAGCAGTGCGTTGCGGCACGGATATAGTCTTAGAAAAAACTGGGCGACTGCCGGAACTCCTCGCGGCCAAAAGTGGATAACTTTTTTGCACTTTTTGCACTTTGTTTTAAAACTGTGGTATGTACAAAAATACAATAATATAAACCGTAATCCATAAAAATGTGCCACCAAACTTTTGCTCATGTCTTTCATAAATACTGACCCATTATAATAGTGTTTTTCACTGGTACACTGTGTGGAAAATTTGCAATAACGCTATTGTTAAATATCTCAGCTTTTCAATGCACCAAGGTGCATATCAAAGTTGTTGTAAACAATACACAGAAAGAGAGGGATAACCGATTTACAAGCCTACATTAAATTTTTTTAAACACAGCCAGTGAATGAAACTGAAAGTTTTTCTTTTTACGTGGATTTCAGTAAAAAAAGTGCACTAGCCTATGTGGATGAATGTTTCCTCACTGGAGCAAAGTGGGGAATCGACGACGCCCCCTGGCGTCCGTGCCTCACAACAGCGCAAGCCGAGATGAAGCTGCGTTCAAGCGGAATTTTTAACGCTCGTGGTACTGGTCCGTCAGTCAGGTCGTTCGGTGCATGTTGGATGTCCTTCTCGTTGGAAGCCAGCATATAAACAGGGCAGGCGGTCAGCGCCTCCAGTGCAGAGTGGTCAGTTGTAAACGGACGGACGACGCTTTTGAAACGCAACTTCTTCACTCGAGGGCCTCATAAAATCACTTATCTAATCGCACGTGTCTGGAGACTGAGGTAAGCCGCACTTCGTTAGAACAGCTACGAGTAGGATAAATCTTTACGTTGATGTTTGTTATCGTTCGAAAACGAAACAGACAAACTGCGCGCACAGAAAACGATTGCATAGGCCGATATATTATACTATCGCAAACTCTATCGCAAATTTTCTGCAGAATGTGCCAGTGAAAGAATTCGGAAAATACGTTGAGAATTGACATCGATGCAGTCGAAGTGGTTCTACTTTTTGAGACAAGCACGGTGCAGTTACACATGCACATTACACTAAAGCTAAAATGCCAAACGAAATCTGCATTGAATTATGCAATAAAGCACTAAATAGAAAAATTTCATGGCAGTAGTCAAATCAGTGATTATTAGTCCTATAACATTGAATAACACGAAGCGTTAGGTTTTGAAGACTCATTGTGTTCGACTTACTGATTCGCCGTAATACTCGTAATTTGCAATAGTACTTTTGTCTGTTCTTTTCAAATCTTTTGCACTTAATGTCTCATCTCTGTAGTAGGCCTACCCTCGATAGGCCTAAATGTAAAAATGGTGTACACATTTTGTGCTATGGCGATTTGTGAAGTTAAAGTTAAATGCGATAAAACGAAACAAAATTAAAAACTGCACGCGATATACTTAACACGGCGGCAACCTCGTAAGACACTGGCGAGATAGTAAGCCTAAAACTGTTTTCGGTTTTGGTTGCTTTAGTTTTTTTGCTTGATAGCTAAGTATTTTAAGTTTTAAGTTTAAAACTTTAGTTTTTGCATATTAAAACGTCCGCGTGTGCGACAAGCTAAACCAAAACTGAAACAAAACTGGGAAAAATTGCATACGACGAATCTAAAACTTAAAACAGAGCTATCTGCATATTTTTTCTGTCTGTCAAAAAACTGAGCGGAAATGTGGGATAATGAAGCCCATATTACTGTTTTAGGTTTTGAATTTGTTTTCATTTTTATCGCACGTCGTGACAACATCCGGGCGCAGCCTACATTTGCAGTCGGGTGTAGTAGGATAAGCCAACTTTTATTGCGCAGCCGCAGCAGCCGCAGCAGAACATTTCGCTCATGATGGCGTTGCGAGCGAAGAGCGCTCGCCGTTCACTATGCGTAATCGCGCGGTAGGCCTAGCGCGTAACGCAGTCAACCTTTTTTTCCGAGAAAACGTCGTTCTACAGTTCATGCTGAGCGATGAGTGGTGCGCTGCGTGGGATGTGCTGAGGCCGTCGCGCCGGTAACTTGCCTTCTCTCTGCCTCCCTCTAGCTCCCCCTTTGCCGAGAAACTGTGTTACTGAGTCAGCGCTTCTGCAGGGCTTTAAGACACCAGCGATGCAGCCGACTGACTTAGTTTGCAAAACGGCATGAATAGAGAAGCAGTTTAGCCGTAAATGGTATGGCGTCAATATATATTTTTTTTTAAATTTATATTAACATTTACATGTTCTTATTCGTTAAATATTGTATGGACTTGTCAAATTGTTCGTTGCCGGTTTCGTTTTCTGGGCTTTGACAGTTTTTCGTTGTTTTTTTTCGTGCGCCAGCGGACGCGGTTACAGAGAGACCGAAACTGGGCAAAACGATAGTGTGTTTAATTTGTCACAATTCATGGCAGCACTGTAACGTCTTTGCTAGTTGAAGCGTTTTTTATTCTAAATTTAAGCCAGGCTGTAAAAGCAATTAAATGTCCGCCAGCCCTCCAGGCTGACTGAATAAAACTTTCTCCCAAACACATGCTAATGTTACCAATAAAGCTTGGCATTTACCACGATTTAAAACCGAAAATATACGCAAACAGTTTATCAGAAATTCTAAGCGCCTTTAGTAATAGCAACATGACACTGCCAGTCTCTCGTTAAAGTTAAGAGGATCATTTTGTTTTGCTGAAGGTCGTCGTCGACATCGACGTCGGGCGCTAGATATGGCTGACGTCACGTCCGGTCTGCTGAGTGTAAACACGACGACAAGATTCCAGCTGACAGCCGAGCGGTTTCCGGTTGGCGAGTCACATGACGTCAGCGAGGACGATGATTGGACGAAGAATGGAATCAGTTCCAGTTCATCAGAAGCTGAAGATCGTTCAGTGCCGTGCGACGATCTTATCGAAGAAAAACGAAGTAAAATACTCAAATTTATTAAAAGCCTGCCCTACAATCGTCAGCTAGTCGGTCGATCAATTAATAAATCAATATATTATTCTCTGTTGTTTGACAGACAGTTATGGCATCATTGCACGGTATAGTGCAGATGCAATACAACTGGATAGAAAGTCACGAAGTGCTTTTAAGCTGCCACAACAAAATCCTCACCAATAAAACAACAGTCTAAGGTAAAAAAAAACGCGAAACACAGAGGACAGGTAAAACATCTAAAAATTAAAATACACCTTGTACTTTCAAATACCTAACTGCTCAAATGTCCGATTGAGTCAATGATATACGATGCCTTAAATTCCTACAGTGAAACGCGTCATGATCAAATATTTTGTAGGCCTACATGCGAAAATGATATACTATAAGGTCTACATATACACTATGAGGCATAAAAAGCACACTAGATTTTTTTTACAAGAACTTGGAGAAAGGTCATCCAATTTTAATAATTTTTGGTACACATATTCCCGTCACAACTGGCCATTAAACGGCCTTTCAGTTTTTTTTACCTCACCCAACATCTGCTTCTGCACTACCTGGGAAAACAGAACAGACAAAATACGCATTAAAATAAAAAACTTGATAAAATTGTATCTTTCCAGATGTGTGCCCACCAACAGCCAATCAATTACAAGGTTTGACTGTTGTGCAACAGCAGGTCTATTAAATAGGTTTACAATTCAGGAATGTTGATAAATTCAAGAAGCGACTGGTGAAGTCTAGATTGGTCTGCAGTAGAACGTTTATCGATTCTGCTATCAATAAATGGAGAAAGTGTCTCCGAGCCGAGCCCATGTTCGTGGGCCAACATTTTAAACATTTTTGTAAGCAGTTAAAAATGGACAATTAGATAAATTATCAACTAAACGATGAAAATATGGACAAAATGTGTGTTTTGTATATTGTTTTGATTAAGCAACAATACCAAAGTGGTTAAAACGCAATATTGTGTTCGTTTTTCCCCATGTAGTGCAGAATCAGACAATGGGTAAGGTGGGAAACTAAACAATCATTTGATGGCTAGTTGTATCAAAAATATTCTTACCAAAGCTTATTAAAATTGGATCACTTTTCTTCGAGTTATGATAAAAAATTTGGTGTGTTTTTATGCCTCACACTGTAGTACCACTAGTATGCCCGTCTTTTTCAGTTTTCCGCACAGTAAAATAATTCATCAACCAGCATATATATAGGACTAAATTGCAGTTAAAAACTAAATGTATCAAACAACAGTAAGTTACTCATTGTGTTCATTGGTGAACAAACGTTTTCAAATGTAGAAGTGCTGTTTTGTTACAGCTGGTGTACCCGGTACGCTATTCTGTAGTTATAGACCTTCGTAAAAATTTCGTTACAAATGCAGACCGAACAACAGCACCGTATTTCTCTACCTTGACAATTCATTGTGTGTTCAGTAACTGTTTTTTTAATTGTCTTTTTGCTGTTCGAGAGTAAGTCTGTTTTTCTTGCTGCGCATGTTTGTTTCGGTGTGTTTGTATGTTTTTTTCCTGATTTTTGAACTAAAACAGACAGTTACGTTGTTTTGTTGTGGTGGTACCGTTGTCCGGCGGATGAAGATTTTCAGCAGCGCGAGGACGAAAATCATAGGCCGCTCGTGGACAGCTGGTGGAATGACAATGGACCACCCACAAACAGACAGTGGCCACCCAGGCATGACCACCACGAGGATCACCCTGGAAGTCGTCTAGAACGCCTGGCTGCTGACTCGGCTGTCGGACGACTAGCACTCATGATACAACGATTTGCCGCCGCCAACAACCAACTCGACTTACCTGTGACCCACGCGCCGCCACCGACATCTTCTTACCTGTATCAAGCCACGCCTCCCGGCCAGCAGATGACGTCATCGCCCGGTGCCGTCACGTCGTCAGGTGACCGCCGCGCCTGGTACCACTGTCACGTGTGCTCCTATGTCGGTAAGTCACTCACCGTGGGTGTGTCGACATTAGACAATCATCGGCAGCATTTTGTTTTTTTACGCGCGAAAGCAGCTACTGCTTTCAGCGCATCTTAGCCACCGCAATTCTGTCGGTCCGTCTGTCCGTCTGTCCGTCACACGGGTGGATCAGTCAAAAACGGTGCAAGCTAGAATTACCAAGTCTTCACCGTCGGCTGCGGTGAAGACTCTAGTTTTAGAAACCGTAAAGTTTTTCCATAAATTCGAAAACGGTCACTCCGAGCGAGGGCGCTAAATGGAAGGGGGTGAGAAAAATTTGCGATTTTTAGCAAATAAGTCGTAGTATCTCAATAACGGTGCGAGATAGGGCCTGGGTTACTATTAATCACTAATAAAAAATTGTACACTGGCTCTCGATTGGCACCAAATTCAATGACCTTGGATGACCTTGAACGCCAGAATAGGAGTTTTATGGATTTTTTGGAGATTTCAGGCTGCGTGACACATTTCAAGAGCGAATTGCGTCGAAACCAATTGAGATAGACATAGACGAGCTGCGTATGAAATTTTCAGCATTGAACGTAGACTTCAACGGTTCAAGTCTCGATTTTTCTATGTTAAAGAAAACCTGCGCATGAGGGCATCAAAGAGCGGTACTCCCGTAAAAGTCGTTATTTTACCGTTGTTGGCCAGTCTTTCGTTAAAACGGTTGCAAGTAGGCATGGGCATGCTGCCTATGAC
>Ga0209367_1000742_pt1 | contig 35660 bp, 22 predicted proteins | sample WorMetLIZISLAND2_FD_187412 | JGI IMG/M metagenome (GOLD analysis project Ga0209367, IMG submission 187412) | Marine gutless worms symbiont microbial communities from Max Planck institute for Marine Microbiology, Germany - Olavius geniculatus... ... | reverse complement strand
GGGCCCTGAACATACGTTCAGTTCTTTTTAAGAATGGCCTAACCGGAAATGCGTTGAAAATAGTAGGCTTGATGACAAATGAATGTAAGTACAGTAAAGTACTATTATTGTTACCCCTAGTGTGTTTCTGCATTAATGGCAAAGTTTCTGGCTAGAAACCCATTGTGACGTGGAGAAGTCAGCAACAAACAAACATCTGCAATCATCCAGTGTGCATATTCAAGTACTAATCATGGTACAGAAGGCAGGCAGGCAGACGGAAAGACAGACTGGTTAGTGTAATCAGTCAACTGGTGGCTGGTCTGGCACGGAGATGTCACTTAGTTTAGTCCTGGAAGGCAGGTCGACCGTGTAAATCTTGAGGGCTCGCTCCTTGCGGTGTGAATACAGAGGTGGACTCACGTGCTTCATCACCCTGATAATTTTACAGCAGAATACACTATTAAACACTACACTACACTACACACAGGCAGTCAACAATGACAATAGATAGAGTCGTTTGAGAGGTGAAAAGCTATGTCTAAGGCCCACTATAGCATAGCTAAATTAGGCATGCTATAGCTAAATTCTACGAGCTACATGTATATCAGACAGGAGACAAAATACAGCACTCAAATAATAAACAAAACATCTTCACTGTTCACGATAGTGTTTTAAAGTGGTGTAATAGATAGACAGAACACACTACTGCTACATCTGATGCAACAGATGGCATCACCTAATGAAATATGCAATATCACACATATCCTACTATATAATCCATAGACCTCTTAAAATAAGGGCTGACAACGGCCATGCTTGGGTATGCGAACTTGAGTCCATCGATATTTTAGTTTTTTTACTATAATTTGGTCAAACGTGGTCCGTTTGCTACAAAATTTTGTACACATAGTGTCACAGACAAAGTGAACAAATGCTGCAAATTTGGTTACTGCATGACCTCTACTTTCTCGTGTGTGCATGTATTGTGGCAAAACCGTACATACTGACATACAGTTTAGCCACAATATACGCACACACACAAAAAAGTAGAAATCGTAAATTAATCAAATTTGCAGCATTTGTTCACGTTATCTGTGGCACTATGCGTATAAAATTTTGTAGCAAATGGACCACGTTTGACAAAGTTATAGTAAAACTCTAAAAACACTGATGGACCCAAGTTCGAATACCCGAGCATGGCCGCCGTCAGTTCTTATTTTAATAGGTCTATGATATAATCCAAAAAACGTCTGTGAAAACATTTACAAAATAATATCGCATTCCATCTAGTGGCCAAGAATAACTGCACTAATTTTTCACAGAAAATGCCCAATGTCCACTAAACACAGCCGCTGCTATGCAGTTGCATTCTGTGACTGATAATGAGAAACACACATCGCTATTAACAGTGCCATCATCCCATGGTCCCTTGTCGTTTTGCACTTGTTCAGTTAGTATCAGACTTGACAACTAAGTGTTGAATTTGCGACTGAATAAAAAATAAAAGCGAGACCTTGAGCTTTCTCTCTGCTGCATCTGTTTCCTCTGCTCATCATTCAGTTCCATCAGTTCTTCCATCCCGTCTCTACATACAAGCACACAGTACGCATATACAGCGTCCGAGATCATATGAGCAATCTAGACAGTAGCAAGAAAGACCTGGTAGTATTGTGCCAAAAAAGATACGTAAAGTTCTGACCTGTCCTGTCTGAAAATAAAAAGCAAAGAGAAGCCCAGATGTCGCTACGGTGGGGCCGACCATATTGGTTATCACTGACCTCAAGGTCGATGATTTTCATTTCATCTGAAAAGGTGTATGTCGCTTCCTATGAGTCACTAATAGTAACCTAGGCCCTATCTATCACCATTTCTGAGATATGGCAAGTTTTCCGTTGAAAAATGCACATTTTTCCTACCTCCCTTCATTTAACAACAACTCAGGCATGCAAAATTTCAGCCAAGTACCAAGGGGACATTTTCAGAGTTTAAGACACATAACTAATTATTTGTGTAAAAATTTGTCCCCATACGCCTTACCCGTTAGCCACAGCAAATCTGTGACAGATGAACGGATGGACAGACAGACAGACGAACGACAACCGTAGCAAAGGCCCGGACCTTTAAGCTTACAGCTTAATGGTTGGTGGCCCAACAATAACTGAGAGGCAACCAGCTAACTCAGGTTAACCTTGGTGATGACCATTAAATGGTTTGTGCCTGAGCATCAAAATCTTGTGCACAATGCACATGTTCTGTTACATCCTACTGTACACATTAACTCTTCAAACTGTCCAACTCAATGGATGTACTGAAGTTGTCTTTCAACAAATACCTCACGACTGAATGCTGTCAACATCTGAAAGGCAATAAGCCATCATCTCAGTGTCTGACTGAAGGATCTGCACAGAGAAATCCTATCCGGCAGAACTGTGAGTGTCAAGGAAGACATGAACAGTTTTGGCCAGCTCCACAAAAATATGCAGGACAAAGATCGGTGGCAACAAAAATGAAAAAAAACTGATGAGTGGTATTCTCCACTTAATATGATTATCACTGCTATTACAATATGTCACAACAATGTAAGCAGCACTGACTTGTATATGAGAGTGGCCCCATCATCGCTGACAGCCAGTGGCCACTGGTTGATCTGCGATACGTTTGGGTTCCAGTCCAACTCCTTGTCCAGTTCCATCACTGACATGTCATATGGAAACGTTCCCTTCGCCTGACACGCAAGCCAGCACACGGCTAACAGTGGATAATGCACATTATGCAAATATTAACTAAACAGCTGATCATTTAAAATCATATTCATGCACACAATTAATAAACTAAATTAAATCACTGACAACAGTCATGTAATTCATGCACAACCAGAATTTGCTGAGTCATTTTTTGCAATTGCAAAAATATGAGGGTTGTTCTATAAATACATTACAAAACGGCATCATTCTGTTTGTTTTTGAAATATATAAAGTCTGAAATATACATTCTGTACAAGAAATTTTTTTAATGATGATGTCATTACTGTGATGTCATCTGTTCACAGAACACAGTTACTCTATACGTGTATTATTTTCTCCATCAGTAATCTATTGTAACTTGCATGTGACAAACAGCATAGAAACCAGAAAAAATGAATAAACTTAACAAGTTAATGTCAGATCTTTTAATGCTGTTTCATTTTTCAACATATCGTTCGAGTTCATTACAAAATTTGTCCCATAACTCCTATCTGTCAACAAGCTTTTAAATGCTGCATGCAAAGAGAGATGCTGGCCGCTGTCCAAGCCACTGACGAACGATTGATGGCACCTCGACACCTAATGCAAATTTAAAGTGCGGCTTGACAGATTTTGGGTGAACAAGAAGTTACGTATGACTGGACTGTCAAAATAACTGGAACCGGAGACAGAACGAAGTATGTTAAAAATAGTCATTAGATTATTAGTAGAATCTTTCATATTGTGATACGGATATAGAGGACTTTGTGCCTGCATCCGTTTATCTACGCTACTGGTTACTGATTACAAGAAACATACATTGTTGGCTTTGTAAAACACCGGTCACCATATACTGGTTGCACTTCAGAGTGAACCTGATTTGCAACAAGTCTTTTTTGCCCACAAAAAAGAATAACTGCATGCTGTTTGTTATGAGATACAACTTCAGTGGCGACGTCAAAGTATTTAATTTTATAAATGACGTCACTGTGCTGTCAGCATGATAAAATTTACAGCTGGTACTCAGAATGAAATTCCCTACGAAACATATATTTCAAACTTTTATAATTAAAAAACTAACAGAATGACATTGTTTTGTAACTTAGTTATCGAACGACTCTCGTAAAAGCACAAAACTGTCTTCTCACTTTACCTTGGCAATGCAGATGTTTTCAACAGGAATATTGCTGATTTCAGAAATCTGCACACGCAGGGACAAAAACGTACAAGTGATCTAATAACAGCTGCCTAAAATCAAATCAACACAAAGAAAAAACAATTAAGAAATATGGGTGGTTTTGGGAGCAGGAGGTGATTATCTTATTATCTTAAGTTTGGTAACGAGCCATGAAATGAATGCAAAGAAAAGAAGACTGAACAGAATAAGCTTTGCAGCAACTTTCTCACAAACGCCACACAACAACTGACTATCTGCAATTATATGCGCTACACAGAAAGGTAAACAATACTCTTACAACCGACCACAATTAAATCAACATAAATAAAAAAGTACAAAAGTGCAAAAAAGACAAAAAACAGAACTATTTATATCAAATATAGTACTCCAAAACGTTGAACAACTTAATACTCTGCACAAAACATAAAGTGCGCATCAATTTGCAAACTGTTCAAATACGAGTATTTCAAAACACGTTCCTAGAAAAGAAACAGATCTATCAATTTGGCCAGAATTGTTCTTGCACGGTTCGTATGGCAGGATAAAATGCAGAAACACTCGCTTGTAATCTTTCATCCACATAATGACGACACACAAGCCTGACATCATGTGACCTCATTTAATCAGAGTCCAACAAAAAGTAACCCAAAGATAAATTAAGATCAGCAGCACACATTGCTGAGAGCAGTGTTGAGACTAAGATCTGTGACGTAGATTTCCTGCAGTCGACCGAGCTCGTACTTGGATGGCCACCATCGACGTACGTACAACGACAAATCAGTCCGACCACCACTGGATGACACTTGCTCCGGACCTGACAACAGATGAAGACGATCAGTTATCACACAAGTGCTACACTGGCAACAAAAACAAGAAAAAGACTGTTCAACATCCCCAAAACGTTAATTTGATGTGAGTGGTTACTATTTTAACAAGCTGACAGGCAACACAGCTCGTAACTGACAGCCAACAGACACTAACGCACAACTGCACAGAGACTGAGATGGATGATGCAAACACACTCTTTTTCTGAATATAAAGGTTGCTGTTGTTGTTGTAGACCACACCTCCTCTTTTCGTCAATAAAAGTCACCTGTAACAGCCATGAGCCTATAGAACAGAGCTAGCTGTATGAATTGTAGGCTTAAATAACAGACGGAAAAGAGGCTAATGACTTTAACAATACTACTGTGTGACTAATGGCAGACTACCAGAAGTACTTGAGGGAGACAACAATAAAGTGTATATAGGGCTTCTAACACCTCATAGCAGCATTGCAGAAACTGCTAAAACAATGGAAATGCGAAAACCCTACAGCATAAACATAACTAGTAATACTTCACATTGTAAACAATCTACCATATACGCCGCACACATTAACTGCCGATACCACAAACCCTAACCAGTCACATTTGATTTGGAGACCCAACAACCCGCTGCTGCTGCTACATACTACTACTACTACTACAACTAAAGATCTGAAACGTATTTCTTATACAATCCGAGCTATGGTCATTTTTGTCCCAAATTTCATTGCCATGGCAATGAGGGTCGATTGGAAAAGAATTTGACTGGCAGCATTCGATGGCCCAACCCCAACCCCACAATAAATGCAAAGATCCTGCAGATATCTCTTATGCCAGCAGAGTTATAACTCATTTTGTCCCAAATTTTGTTGCAATGGCAACAAGGGTCAGTTGGATGTAAATATAATGACACTGTTAAATTGGTCGAGCCTGATTACCCCATCCTAGAACCAAATCAGAAGTAGATCAGATGATCAGTTGCTAAGATATGACCATTTGAAGTTCTTCCTAGAAGCCTTTTCCAAGAACGAAGGTCGGTCAGTCGGTGCGTCATCAATATTCATAACACTAATTTCATATACTCCTCTTTGCTAAGATAGGAACGTAGTGTGCGCGGAGTAAAAAAATCTAGGGACTTGTTTTAAATAGCCTTGAAATGTAACATTCTCACAGACATTTGCCATTGGCTTCTAACTGGTGGCATTGTCCATAACAATACCCGAACATCATTCCAGGCATGTATCAATGTTCACACAAACACATAATGACACACAGCAGTTGATAATAATCCTGCAAAAACAAGCTTACCATCTAGCACTTCAAACACAAGGTCACTGAGAATGGAACTTCCAAGCCCTTCAAACCCAAACGAATCCAGTGTAACGGAATTGTCGGCAAAAATTCGACCTGGGTTCTTCCAAGACTTTTGCCGCAGTCGACACCTGTTGCCAGGAAAATACAGCAATGAGTACAAGCACTGCATCAAGGCCGTAGGTTAATTAATAAACAGTGCAAAACATCCACATCAAGCAACCGAAATATACTCATATAGTGTCACATGTTACTAGTAAAAAGAGGCAAAAAAGCTTTTGTTCCTGTTACAACAATGACATTTATAACAATATTCAATGGCATTTACATGCCTACATGTAAAGCACAGTGTACTGTACCAAAATGGGAGTCTTTCCCAACGCATTACTCATGTATAACACAACTGGAATTAGGTCTACATTTGCTTCGATAACAACATGTCATTTGGTCATTCTAACATTTAAAGTACAGCTGCAATGAAACGTCAGTACCATTACCTGTCAACACCGAGTGTGAGAATGCCTTGTGATCGAAGCTCATTGACAATGACAGTCTTAGCATCGAGCACTGTCATACCATCCGCAACAATCACCTCCACACTCGACCGAATCGGCTGTCACAAACACACATCATAAACTCTCTAGATTTTGTCATTAAATAGTAACAAGTCACATATTTGAATCAACTGACAATAAGTCACCACAATACTCCTGATAAAGTGCAACAACATTGCTATAAGAATTGTGCAAGAGCACCATATATGCCTGATCGTGCTACAGTGCCAAGTAACGTTTAGTGTGATTGCAAAAAACAAGCATATAACCACTGTAAAATAAACCTAACAAAAATCAAATCAATAATTAAAAAAGGAATTAATACAGGTTCATATGTTGCAAATGAATCAGAGACTAAGCTGAGTGTTCACGTTTACTGTAAGGCACAAACAGTTTGGATTTTAAAATCAAGCTGAAGATTTGTAAAGCACCCCTTAAACAACGTTCTATCTTCTGTGCAACTGAATGCGCTGAACAGCTCAGCAGCAGGACATGACAGTGAGTTCGAGTTCCAGACAAAAGGAGCACTAATGCTGAAAGCTTTTGCCAGCAACAGTAGAACTATCAGATACAGAAAGCAACAGTTTGTCCTACTATCGTAACGTGCAAGCCGACTGACAGTCACAAATGAGATGAGACAGGTGAGCCACACTGCCAGTGGATCATGTCCAGCATGTGACCATCAGATCAATTACATCGGCCATTTACCACTTATTTAACTTTGCTTGTTTTGGTGTAATTCGGACAGTGTTGAGAGTACTTGTAAAGAAGTTACCTCGGGGTCATTGAGGATCAACTGGTACAACTGAACACGGTGTTCTCCAGGCTTGAGCGCTCGGCCGTACTTGATATTGATCTAAGATCCACACGACAAACACACGTCACTTGACTGACAGACACACAACACTACACATCACTCGACATACAGACGACCAACGCAAATGATTTGACAGACTAAAAACATGCTCATGCTGTCATGCACCGCTAGTCAGACAATAGCGCACTATTCACAGCTGGTCTGCTCCTACAACTTACGCTAATACTAACATGTTTTTCCAGCTAATTTCTCAACAAGGGAATAAGTAAAAGTGCAGTGGTATCCCTCTATAATCGTTGGCCAAATACCAACTCTCAAGTTTATCACGGCTGACATCTGTCAAAATTACTGATCATTTTACGGGCAATTATGACACTAAAGGACAGTTTGGACTTTATCTACAGAACCAACTCTGCATAACTGTAAATTCATACCAACACTACACTCCAGACAATGATTAGCAGTTTTATCTCAAACATGACTAGAAAGAGGACATTAAAACAGGAAAGGCTCACCTGCGCATCATTGGAATAATTAACCAGTGTGTCAGAGAGATGCGTTTCTTCCGTCTCCTGTCCAGTCTGACTTACTCTGTAAACCTACACATCATGAAAAACAGGCACTGAACAGCAGGAATTATTAGCCATTAGAACAATCAAGATCTGCAATGAACTAAACAGTGATTATAACAAGTGCTGCCCTTGTTACGAATGAAAACAGAAACAGCTGTTTGGACAGACTACTGAGTCACAGCTTCCCAGTTCATCCAAAACGAACCAACAAATAAACTGCTTGAATGGATGTTACAGACAACTTCGTTTGGACTCTAAAAATGTGGCGCACTGTGACCGACTGATAAATCATGCTCCCCAATTTATCATACTTGTTTACTTACACACGAAAACAGAACGAGAGACAGACCAACTAAACACAGGACATAGACTCAGCAGTACTGACAGACATCAACAGACAGAAAGAAAAAGAACACAGCACATAATGACGAACCACCTTAAAGTTATCAACAGTTGTGCCGATATGTGGCTCTAACGCAGCCTTCAGTGACTTAAGCGTAATGCGTCGATCAACACTCACATACAGCGCTGCAGTCACAAGCAAACAGCAGACACACTAACACAATAAACACCCAAACAACTGACCTCATACTGTCAACAAGTATTTAATTATTTACACTGGTGATACCTCTAGCATTTCAACAATGAGGCTGTGACATGAAAGGCCACCAGACCAGGTCCAGCTTCAACAGTTCAGTATGCAAACTATGGGCAATCCAGCCCAATATGCATCGAACAAATGAAATCAACTACCCTGTAATTGCAAAAAAAAAACAAAAAATTGAAATATGGGCAGAGCCCAACGTGAGGCCGCCTGACGCCATAAGTCCGACGGGAGGATAATTTAGGGGGGAGTAAAATTTACCTGGTAGCAAAGTCACGTTGTCCGAAGTCAAATGCAGTAGCATACGCAGAACGCGCATTGTCGACTTAGGGTGTGTCAACTTCCGCGCCTGCAACTTGTTTGTTAGTGGACCAAAGTTCACCAATTTTTTGTTTCAACGCGGGAGGGATGGCAGTCGATCAAGTTTGTTATCGATTTTCGGTATGTCGATCCGCTCCAGATATATTCGCGGTCAAAGTTTGAAGTTGCCCGAAATCGTGCCGAATTTGAACTTGGGTAGGTCAACATCTGCATCTATAACTTTTTTGTTCTTAAACAGAAGTTCACCAAATTTTTTTCTCCAATGCAGCAGAGATTGCTCTAGATGAAGTTTGTGTCTTTTTGTCGATAGCATGACCGGTTCTTGAGGTATTTGCAGTCAAATTCAAAATTTGTCCTAAATCGCGTCAAATTTTAGATGTTTTTTGCCTTCCCAAATTTTAAGGGGGCAGTGCCCCCCAAATGTTGTATATAAGTGCTGATGTTTCCCTTATGGCATGTCATGTGGCAAAGTTTCGTGGGGTTACTCCCCCTAACCCCAAAGTTATAGGCGCTAATACACTGAATTATAAGCCAATTTTTGACCCTCCCTTTGAAAAAAATTGTTGGGGGAGCCCCATCCCCAGTGGGGTGTAGGCTAGCAAGACTTGGACATTCAATAGCGTGTGTAAAAATTTTGGGGCGCAGCTCCCCCTAGGGGCCAAAATATGGTTTTCCGAAAGTCGTTTTTTTGGCGTACAATTGCACCTTTTAATCTCCGCGGTAGTGGACCAAAGTTCACGAAACTTTTTGCGTTGAACGCAAGAGGAAACGCTGTCTTGCACCAGGTTTTTAGACTTTGGATATCTGTATCCGCTCCGGACATATTTGCGCTCAAAGTGGGAAGGTGTCCGAAATCAGGCCAAATTTAGCGTGTTTTTCGCCCCCAAAGTTTTTTTGGGGGCAGGCACTCAAATTTTTGGACCACCATTTATAAATTGAACATGCAAAATTTCGCGGAGAGATCGGCCCACGGACCTCGGAGATCTCACGATGAAAAGAAATAAAGAAACAGCAGCAAAACATAAGGCCTTCCAGAACTATCGTTATGAGCGGCCTAATAAATGACAGAGTTCAAGATATTTGGTGCATGTGATAGCAGCAGTCTGGATTACATAAGAGTTTGTGTGAAGCTTGATGGGATAAAACAGTTGACTGAGAGAAAACACTGTGCATTTATTAAGTGATTGTCGTTTTTCTAATCTGCTTTTAATCCATGTTCATAACTCTATTTTTTAGCATAACTGGTAACATGTTTAGGCTTACGTGTAGGTGTGTGGATGTGTGTGTGCGTGTTTAGTTGCATTCTACGATTCTTATTTTTTTAATCTGTTTTTTTGTGTGCTTGTCTTGTTACAGTTTTAATTGTGCGTGTTTGTGGCTGCCCTTGAGGCAAAATAAAGATATCTACCTATAAAAGCAGGCATTAACTCTAAATAAAACCCCATCACTGCCATCACTGCATACTGCAGTACAAAATAATGCAACAATAGTAATCAACCTGAAAAAAACAAGCTGGTGAAGTTCAGGTCACACAAAAATGCAAATTATGACAAAATTGACAAAAACAAGAATGAACAGCTGACAATAACATTGATAATGATGATATCAGAAAGTAGACATACTGCGCTCATATCCGAGAGGGAATGCTGACTTGTGCACACAGCAGTAGTTGTACTTAACGGCAGTGGCAGCAGCAGTGGCAGCTTCATTGTCAGGCCTCAGATCGATCAAAGGATCATCATCCCAGTCATCGCCACTCTCCTTGCTCAATGTCACGTCTTTAGCACAGTCAACACTTTCATTTACGCCGCTGGGCCATCCAGAGCTGCTTCCAGCCAACATCTCTGTGGTCTCAAAAACAGCTGGTGGACTGCCAACCAAACCGGCACCGAGGGACAGAGTGGTTTCTTAACAGCACATCAAAACACGGAAAAACAACCTCAGTAACAAAAACTGATTACATAACGAAACAAATGTGTAAAATCAAGGCAACCACAAAAAATAAACAATGAAAACTATGGCTGTAAAAATGTTAAACTGACAAAAGCAATGCTGCGATTGTCGACAATTTGCAAATGATTACTAAAGGTATGCAGGAGTTACATTGCTATTAAGCTATGGTAAAATGGCGGAGATAGAAAATTACAGATGACTATAAAGGTGGTGTCGTTAAAAAACAATGATTCTGTAATAGCTCACCGGTGTCCGGGATAAGTGAGGACGCTGCTGCTTCAACGTCGTCATCAAGCAGCTGTGGCACATCATCATCACCGACCTCGACAGTCCGTGATGAACCGGAGTCATCTGAGTGAGGTGTTTCGGTGACGTCTGTCAGCGACCCCTGGTCGTCATCATTGAGTGACAACGACTGCGGCACGCTCAATGTCTGTGACGAGCCACCCGAGTCCTCAGACAACGCAGGATCATCGTCGTTCAGTAGCGCCGACTTTGAAACATCGTACGAACCGGCCTCCTCCGACACAGCCAGCTCCACTGCGTCTGCCACACATCCCTGGTCAATGACCGACGATGACTCTTGGTCGTCAAAAGTCCGCGACGATGATGATGCTTCACAGTCGTCTGAGTTTGGTGAGCATTCAGACTTCGCACTATCCACCAGACAGTTATTCTGCTGACTGTTTGCCGAAGTCTGCTGTGTTGTGTCGGCATCTGTTGGCATGCTATCAGCTGAGGCAGGGTTTGTGTCACAGGAACACTCATCACACAGTGGTGGACTGTCTTCATGGGTTGCAGTGGAACTGGTGGCACTGGAGACATGCTGAAGATCTGAGTTGATGGCCGATGGACATGACACAGTATCTACATCAGTGTTTGAAGCAACATCGGTCTCACTCTCACCGATACCTTCATCAGCCTCAACAACCTCCGGGTCTACAGCCGTCGACGTAGACACACAGCCACCATCTCTGTCATGTCTCACTACCAGATACAACACAACCGCTAGCATATCCGCAGCAACAACCAAGCTAATTCAGCATATAAAGTCAAGCAATACCTTACAAATTGTTAGCCTGCTACATCTGGTCTTTGTTTAATGGGCATACTTTTTCATAATTATAATTATAACAATAAAAACAACAATAACAACAACAGACATATAACATATTGGACATTCATGACATAAATAATTGAATCCTATGCGCCCTGATTCTTTCTTACACTGGTGCTTTATAAATCATTTACTTACTTACTTACTTATAATTTCACCTAGTGTCCATCATCCTATGCGCCCTGATTCTTTCTGAGACTTTGGCACTTTATAAATCATTTACTTACTTACTTACTTATAATTCAAATAAAAAGCCACAGCATTAACCTTCAAATTACACTACCACTTCAGTTTATGAAACACAGAAAAATCAGTGTCATGTAGCAAGTAGAGAACAGTAATTTGAGCAAAGCTCACATGACGTACGATAGCAACGGTCCTCCCACTGCTTCCGTATGGCTTAGATTTTTTTAAATGTACGTTCTATGCTAAAAATGTCATACGCAGGTTTTCCAGGTCCATCTCCAGCCATTTCTATTTGATTTAATGACAAAGGGCCGCAGCCACTAACATGCCACAATAAAATAACAGTATACATCAATAAATGTCACTGGTAACATAATACAACAATAGGTGTACTAGAAAAAATAAACTTTGCAATAACTAGCCAAGAATGTGGAAGTAATAGATCGTTTAAAGCTATGTGTGATGCAGCCGGAAATCTAAAAAAAATTCACCAAAAACCCCTATTTTGGGGGTTCAAGGTCATTTAAGGTCATCGACGTTGACACCAGTAAAAAGTTTGTCACTACTGACTGTAACGATAAGCAGCATGTCCGTGACTATCTGCAATGGTTTTCACACTATTTGAGCCAACAGCGGTAAAATAACCATTTTTAGTGTTGAAATGTGCGCTGCATCCAAAAATTGCGAAAAATTCACTAAAAACCCCTTTTTGGGGGGTTCAATGTCGTTTAAGGTCATCAATGTTGATAAATCTAAAAAGCCTGTCACCAGCGCTTGGTATGATAAGCAGCTATCTGCACCCGTTTTCGCACTATAAGAGCCAATATCAGCAAGATAACGTCTTATTAAGGGGGTACCCCTCTTTGACACCCTTGTTTGAGGGGAACCCCCTCACCTGGGAGCATGAAATTTTGTCACTAAAAACTAGAGTCCTTGAGGCAGCCCACAGTGAAGATTTCGCGATCCTAGCTTGTACCGTTTTGATACAGACCACGAGTGTGACAGACAGACAGATGGACGGACGAACAGATAGACGATAGCTAAGATGCGCGAAGCATTCTGCCATCGCACGTAAAAAGTAGCAAAAACAATGGACAGTGAGGTGAGCATATTATTAACATACCGCTACTGACTGACATCTTGGGAACATTCACTCGGAGTCTGATTGTATGCTGATGACGATCCAGCAGCTGATGGAGACGAGAACGAATAAAACTGACACTGTTATCATCCGTATCACCGCTGTACTCAATGTACATCTAACAATACACACTAGTTAAAGTAGAGAGGTAAATAGTGATGCCAGAAAATTACAGCAGGCTAGAAAAGTGGAAAAGTGGTAATAAGCACCTACCGCATGTTCGACTGAACAGGGGTGCAACAAGAACAAGGCTCACTATAATATTGTATGCATCAACACACAGCTAACAGTATCGTAAGTTCAGCATGATGCCTGTCAAATCACTGCCCTTTCACGTACATTGCACTCTCAGCATATATAACAGCATACAAACAGCATGCTCTACGACTCGGGCAAAACATATGACTACATGTCGTTGTGACATAACCGCCTGATACAAATACACTATGCACTACATAGCCACTCTATATCTGCTTCCCAAGTCAGTCAAACAGGCCTACTGAGCAAGCTGAACTGTGGCAGTCATGCATTGCATATCACATAAACACCATTAGAAAATGCTTTATAACTACTATTCTATTAGCCATAAAAATAAAACTAACAAGCTTAAAGATGCTGTAGTTTGCACTCTACCAAATCGTACCAACTATTTTTACTGCACATCATCTGCACCAGTCCACCTGTTTTTAATGTTACATAAGTAACAGAAAGAAAAATAGTGCCAACTAATAAGAAAATAATTATAAACCTTGTTTGTTTTCTGAAAACTCTCGGCAAATAGAGATTTTGACGGCACATCGAGAAGTCTGAGATTGTTGCCGTATCTCTCAACAACACAGCGGATATTCCAAGGTAAAACAGAGAGCTGAACGCCAATTGCTGCCTTGAGTTGTTCGACAGTACACGACGTCAAAATACGCATGCTGTGGATGGCACCAATCGTCTCAGACTCTAGATCCACTTCTTGGAAGCGGATCATTACCTCTGTTATACAGATCAAAACACCAGTCTGGCTGTAACCAACTTTCGTACGTTCAGTACAGTTCAGTTCAGTAAAAGCATTTGTTTAACGCAATTAGAACAAGTGTCACATTGCACCCCGGTCAGAAACGTTAAAACAAGTGCATTTTAAGTTCATGCCTAAATGTTCTGTAAACGATGTCTTTGTCGCATAAGTGTACTGGGAGGTTGTTCCACACGTGTGGCTTGGCGACAGCAAAACTTCTGTTGCCCAACGTGTTGTGGCTGCATGGAACAGCATACGATCTGTTGGTAGACGAACGCAGCCAACGTCGAGGACCTTCTGAGACCAGGTGTATGTCATCAGCCAGGTATGGAGGTGCCTGGCCAGACAGAGACGAGACGGCAAAGCACGCCACTTGTCTCTAGACTGGAAGCCGGTGCAACTGGCGCAGCACTGGTGAGATGTGGTCCCCACGTCTAGTCCCAGTGAGAAGCCAAGCGACGGCATTCTGGACGGACTTAACTTTCCGAATCAGGCTGTGCGACAGGCCATACAGCAGTGAATTACAGTAGTCCAAGAGACTCACTGTGAACGCCTGGACTAGTGTTCTGGCTGCTTCCTGCGTCAATAACCTGAGCACGTTGAGCAGGTGGTAAAACCCAGACCAGCAGAGGGAAGCCACATGTGATGACAGTGACAACTTCGAGTCAATGATAACACCAAGGTCACATGCTGACTCGCTGACTCTAATCGTTGTTGAATGAAGAAAAATGTCATTGATGCTGATCTGGCTTAGTTGTTGACTGGGCCCAAGCCACAAGACCTCCGTTTTCGTCAGACTGAGTTTCATCCAGTCACTAATGGCCCTGACACACGACGTGAATTTCTGAACTGTTTGTGCTGCATCCTTAACCGTAGTGCTGATGTATATCTGGCTGTTATCAGCGTACTGATGGAAACACAGACTGTGCTGGGCAATCATGTGACTCAGTTCAGCTGTGTAAAAAAATGTACAGCAGCGGGCCCAACATGGAACCTTGCAGGACGCTGAATGACAGCTCTGCTGAACTGTTGATGCCAGACCATTGTAGAGGACCAGATGTGTGTGACACTGTAAAAAACTGCAAACCCGCTCGAGAACCCCTCCAGTCAAGCCAAACCCAAGCTGCAGTCTTTGTAGCAGAAGGTCATAATTGATACAATCAAATGCAGCATACATGTCGAGTAGACCCAACAAGGTAACGTCTTTTGTCTGCTGCCATCAGAATGTCTGAACAAACCTGCGACATTGTTGAGTGCTTCTTCCAGTATGCAAACTGAAACGAGGCAGAAGATCATTGGCAGCCAACTAATTGTCAAGTCGACATAAAACTCAGATTCGATATGGACCGATAGTTCGACATATTGGATACGTTAAGTTCTCGTTTCTTGAGCCGCGGCATCACAATAGTGTGCCGTTGCAAAGCCAGTAATCGACCCTGTGCAAGAAATGCATTGACCATGGCAGTGACGTGCGGCAGTAGCAGGTCAATGAACTTGTGTAGCAGAAATGTCAGCATGGGGTCAAGTAAACATGACTTGGTCAGTGACGTCATTATACTGAACGGCTGTAAGGACGACACTCGTGTGATGACCGGTGTGGCGGCGCTAGACCAGAAGTCACTGACTGGATGTTGTCGATCTTCTTCGCGAAGAAGCTGGCAAAGCCCCGAGCAGTGTGACTGGTCGAAGCAGTGACGTCACGACGACGATCGAGCACCGACGACATGGAGCGCCAGAGCAGATGAAGAGCAGTCGCACTGCAGTAAACGGTCCAACCAGTACTCGTCCTTCTTGCTGCAGTAGACCGCGAATCGGCGATGTGTAGCTTCGACCCAACAACGATGGTCAACAGGACGACAGGTGCGTCTGTAGCGACATTCCAGCCGACAACATTCATGACGCTGTGCATGACAATCGGCGTCGTACCACGGCGTTGAACGACCTACACGACGACAGATGACATGTAACGGTGCTAGTTGATTTGCCAGGGCGAGCAGCACTGCATTGTATGTGTCAGCTGGTCGACGTTGGTGTCTGTGGTGGTGGGCAGCACTGGGCTGCAGAGCAGACTGGCCAGCTTGTCACGGTCGACACATCGCTAGCCACACACTAATCATTCAGAGAGCGGTGGTGAGTCAACACTCACTGGCACGCAGCAGAGGACGAGCGCATAATCCGATATTGCGCCGAGCGGCTCAACGCTGACGTTGTTAGGAGGTCGATTAGCAAATGTGACGACCAGACCAAGCGTGTTGCTGGCGCGGTGTGTCAGGCTGTGTACATGTTGAACCCTGACAAACGACTGCGGGAGGCTGGATAACTGGCGAGCGTCAGCACTGTTCTCATCGTAAACGTGCAAGTTAAGACACCATCAACCACGACCAAACACGAGTAAACAACCAGCATCTCCAGCAGACTAGTCAACTCTTCGAAAAACACAGACGATGATCATTTAGAGCCCGGTTGGTAGACGTTGACGATGATGACTGGTCAGCTGGCCATGATAAGTCGAAAACCGATAGCCTCCAGCATGCAACACGCAAGTAAGCGACAGTTAAGAACATCTCAGATGTTTATGGAAAACAATGGCGACGCCGCCACGACCAGTTTCCCGCGCCGTCTCAATCACTGCATAGCCATCTGGCATGCAGAGGCGCAGTGATACGTCATCACTGTCATTATGTCAGGTCTCTGTTAGTGCAAATACGTCCAGTGATTGCTCATATGTGGTCATTTGACCCCAAAACTCGAACCATCTTTCGGCAGATATATGTGCAATGGACTCTGCTAACTCGTTTAGAAGTGCTCTACAGACAATTGCATTATACTGACTATTTGTGTAAACCAATCACGTTGTGACCTTGTAATGACTGGCCATTTTATGTTGCATTAAAAATTATCAGTGTCATTATTATTACCAACCACATAACAGTAGTAGGAACTACAAGTTCTCAAACCTCCGCTAACATGATGCTGTCAGCTGGTGGACACAACCAAGTTTCCTCAGTTTAGATGTCACCCTGATATCAATTTGGATGCCTCTGTACGCTGTAATAATTTACTGAAATATCTCGCATTGCCGTGACCTCAAATTTTATCTGATAATTTGAAATACCAGTTCATCCAACCTCAGTACAGAAATGAATATGTACTTATTATAAGCCTATATATCTCATGAGCTGTTCAAAACATATGGAGTCCCAAAGTTTGGCACATCTGAACCAGTAGTGATCTACTATGTATTAATATAATGCAGCATAAAAACAATGTTCATCTAAAAATAACAATGCTTAAACATCAAACAGATCAAACCTCCGGTGTAATATGGCTGAAACTGTTCATTGGGTTGCTTCGTCTCAGCAAGCAGATCAAATGTGTAGATGGACTTCACACCGCCAAGCACTGACGATATCGGGGAATCCCAGTCGTCATCCAACGACCGCTCAATGTATTCATGCACCGAATCAAACTTAACAAGACGAAAGTCGGCAAAGTTCACTCGTAATATTGGCAGTTGCTGCAAAGCAGAAATTGTACAGACAACACTTCAAATTAATCGAAAGATAAAAAACCTGAGAATTCTGAATTACAACAAGCACTGTATGCAGAATAAACACCAACTCTGTCTCGCTTAAACAAGATCTATGTGAATGACATACAGTAACCTACAAGCAACAATTGCTTAGAATTATAAATATGTAGTGTGTATAAATTTGTAAAGACAAGCATCACACAGCAACATTAAACAATAATATGCTACAACACAAAAGCTCATGTTTGAATGAGCAACACAGATCATAGAACTATTCGTTACAAGTGTATACACAACTGCACAACCTTCCATGCAATCTCTGTGGCTTTGGCCAATGTCTTGCTCCGGTGAACCTCCAGCTTACTTTCCATAAACCTCTCAAGCACTGTGTCATAGTAATACAGCTTTATCTGCCAATCGCACACAACACACACACACACCAGTATTTTGACATACACAATGCAATTTACTTAAGTTCTATTTCTCGCTCAGCACTGCAATCACAATGCACAATATTATTAAGAACATGTCGGTCTGATGCTAACATACTGTGTCAACATACAACATTCCATTCACCTAAAGCCCAAACCCTCACCTTTGACCTTTTTGAATGAAACATTGGTACACAGGCTACTCCTGCTCTCACATTGGTCCTTTGTGCCTTTTTACTCCTCGTATGCTACGTTCCTAACGTAGCGAAGAGGAGTATATGAGATCAGTGTAATATTTAGGACCGACCGACGACTGACTGATGACCGACCTCTGATCCTGGAAGAGCCTTCCTGGAAGAGATTCAAACGGGCATATCTCTATAACGGTACTAGATAGACGCATGGTCATTATAGACCACCCATCTGAAGTCGACCACCGCGAGTCAAATGGTCACGTGACCGCTGACATCACGTGACCCCAGAATGTCAAGGTCATGACCCCATTATCTTTGAGGCGCCATGTCTCCATAACGGTGCCAGATAGACGCATGCGTTGAAGTACAACAAGACAAATGGCAACTAGCATCATTGACCATTATTGGAAATTTTTTCCTGTCAGTTCCTAAAATTGAGCAATATTATATGAACTTCAGGGAGACAATTTCCAATAGCGACGTCAACGCCAGTCACTATTAGTATAATATTAAACGGGTCTCAATTAGATGCTGGGTCTCTAATACAAGCCAAAAGGAACAAAATAGCTCTTAAAAGAATGCAAAACAAAATGATGCACGTGAGGAGTACATTAGATTGGTCACAATCTAATAATATTTCTTGTATTCTTTGAGTAGAGAGCAAATGCGGGACAGACAGAGAGACAAACAAATGGGCAACACTTCACAGAAATACTGTTGCACCAGTCACTGTGCAGCTATTTGCCTCACAATTACAGCCTTGCAAACTGCACATCATAGTGAAGGTAGACACTGATGCTAAGCACTAAAGCAGATGTCAGACGAACGACAAAGTTGGCCAACTTCTGCAGGTGTGGTTTAGTTTCCCCGACAAAATCGGTGAACCATGACACACGGCGGATATTTTCGTCTGCTATTTTGTACGATATCAGCTAGCACAACAGCAGAATGCAGATCGCAAAATAATACTTGCATCACTTTTTTCTGCATCTAATGAATGAAAATAAATAACAAACACAATAAAAAACAAAAATAAATATTCATCTTCTGTTGTAAACAATCATCATGGTAACATAAACAAAATTTGTTGTCCGATATACAAAAAGTCAGCCGACAAAATCGTTGAAGACAGAACATGCTCTATCTTGGCCGACAAAATCGGGCGATTTTTGCATGACGCTTGGCAGATTTTTGTCGGGCAATTTTGTCGGAAAATAAAATCGGCCAATTTTGTCATTCGTATGACATCCCCTTAACACGTGTAAGCAAATAAAAACAAGTGATATATAACTAGAAGGCGCTCGTGAGAGTGCATATCTCTGCCAAGTGAAGTGATTTAAACACAAGGAAAGGGAAGGGAAAAGGAAGAGCCGGTTTGCGGCAGGGGAAAGGGAGGGAAAAGTAATAGCCAGTGTTGCTGCTTGTGACGGACAGAACGACCAATCTCTTAATATCCTCCAATGTTCACTACGTTCACCTTGGCAGAGATAATAATTAAAAACGTTGAAAGTGTGTATAGCTCTTCATAGGAACCAATCTCAGATGAGATCACACAGTGTTACCTGCTAGCCAACACAGGTGAACATGCCTTGCTTTAACACTAGTCATGCAAGGCATTACTCAATTTACCCACCAAAAAGGGATGAACTGGAAGGCTGAGTTGACCTTAGTGGCTAATTATATACCAAGACGGTATACTTATCTGCAGACAGTAGCACATGTATCACATTAGTAACTAGTTGATAGCAATCGTACCAAGAGTTGAACCCATGACCTACTAATAGTAAGTCCAACATCCTAAGTGTAATGCCACCAAGTCACTTTGCAAGTCTTTGACTATCTAGTACTAAGTGGAGCACCGGTGAGATAAGTTACCTTGCAGGTGTTTCTCTCGAGCTCTCTCTGCAGCAGCTCATTTGCTTCCTGTTGCCGTAGCAACTCCAGCTCACGCACAAGATGCTCAGGAAATTCATCACGCTGAATACACTCTGCATTGACAAAAATTAATGACGATAACAATATATATATATGACAGTCAGTAATTATTTACTGTTAGTAATAAAAAAGTAGAAATGCACAAAGCAGCATGATCACAATGCCAATGTCATACCAACATCAAACAAGAAATCTCGCGAGATGCGCGAAAGCCCCAGATAGCAGTTACAGTTCAGTAGTTAAGCTAAAAACTGGGTTGTTCACGCTAAGTTAATATACAAATACTATAACATAACGATAGTAGCATGGTGCCACCTTGTGAATGATAGACTTGTGTCGAGCCCGAAATCGCCAAAAAATCCATAAAACCCCCTATTTTGGCGTTCAAGGTCACTGAATATGGCGACAATCAAGAGCCAGTGTACAACTTCCTATTACTGATTAATAGCCCCATCTTGCACCGTTACTGAGATACAGCAACTTATTGGCCAAAAATCGCAAATTTTGCCCACCCCCTCTCATTTAGCACCCTCGTTCGAGGTGACCCCCTTCAAATTTATGGAAAAGCTTTACGGTTCCTGAAACTAGAGTCTTCCAGGCAGCCGACGGTGAAGATTCGTTGATTCTAGCTTGCACCACTTTTCACTGATCCACCCTTGTGACAGACAGACAGACGGAATTGCGATGGCTAAGACGCGCTGAAAGCAGTAGCTGCTTTCGCGCGTAAAAATCAAAGATGTGATAACACTTCTATTATACGACTAGTGCAATGTTCACAAGTAAATACATTTATAGGCTTGCAAATGACAAGAATATGCACAAAAATAGTGACATAGTTTTCTTGGCAAAAAACAAACAGCAGAATTAATGGCATGCCTGAACTGGCATCTGAACAGACTCAGTAATTAAACTCAGCAAAAACTTATGTCAAATGAAGACTTCTAGTCAGAATGTTTCATTTTTTTATGAAATAAATGCATTTTGCTAACTGTGGCACATATTTTGAAAACAGTTCGATTCATTATCTACTCAATTCACTATCAGACTTGACAAAGAAGTGACAGCTGATCAATGGAGTGTTATAATCAGAAAGTCGATGGCACACTCTTAGACAGTGTCTTGAAACTAGTGGCTACTTACGTTTGTTTCTTGTTGGGTCTATCTGCCGATACATCAGCATATACGCATTGGCCGAGCTATAGCTGCAACAAATTACGACAATAATCAGTGTGACATCATCATCATCATCATCGTCATTATGGGAAGCTTTAACATGGCTAAAACTACGAGGGTTGTTCGACAAATAAGTTTACAAAATCGCGCCATTCCATTAATTCTTAACACAAAAAATCAAGAATATACATTTTGTAGGGAATTTCTTTCCAAACACATGTGGAAATTTTGTGAATGATGACATCATTATTGTGACGTCACCTGTTGATAGAACATAGATTATTTGTGTATTATTTTCCCCACCAGTAATCTATCACCACTAACATGTAACAAACACGTCAAACAGCATACAGGAGCAAGAAAAAAGATGAATAAACTTAAATCAATGTCTCCTTTGTAAACGCCAAACATTAGCATTTCATTTTTCAACATATCGTCCAAATTCATTCAAACATTTGTCTTGTACGTCAACAAGTTTCTGAATGCCTGATGCAAAAATAGATGCTGGCTGCTGTTCAAAGCACTGATGAACGATGCAAATATCTGCAACCAAATGTGTAATGCTGGCTTCGTAAAACATTTGTTGCCATATACTGGATGCATTTGAGAATGGATCTGAGCTACATCAAGTATTTTCCCCACAAAAAAACAATAATGGCACGCTGTTCATTACAGGACGATCTCAATGGCAATGTCGCTATATTTAATGTTTATAAATGACATCATTGTAATAAAACTCAAAACTAATACTCACAATGAAAATCCCTACAAAATGTATATTTCAAACTTTTTTCTACTTAGAATTAATAGAATGGCGCCACTCTGTAAACTGACTTATTGAACGACCCTCGTATCAATGACATCTAACACACACACACACACACAGACAGACATTCAGATGGTCCAATCTTCTCCACAATCAGATAAAACACCTTGTCTTACAAACAACACTATGGTTCAAAAAACAGGAAAAATACCAGTGCAAATATGTGAAATAAAAACAACTAGAAATTTGGAGCAAAGCCCAACGTGACTCTGCCCGGCGCCCTAAGTCCGATTGGGGAGACAATTTAGGGGGCTCACATTCCTCTCGTAGCAAAGTCACGTGTCCCGAACTTCAACGCATTAGCATACGCAGAACGTCCAGTGTTGACCTTGGGTAGGTATACATTAACCAACTAAACGTTGTCGTTAGTGGACCAAAGTTCACCAAATTTCTTTTGTTCAACGTGGAAGGGATGGTAGTTGATAACGCCGTTTACCGCTTGTCGATATCTCCATCCGTTCCAGAGATATTCGCACTCAAAGTTGAAAGTTGTCCTAAATCGCACCAAATTTCGGACATTTTCACTATCCCAAATTTTAAGGGCGCATATCACCCCAAAATTTGTACGCACATTATCAACCCCACTTAGCACTACGTCACGTGGCAAAGTTTCATTAGGCTACTCCACTTGGCTTTAAAGTTATAGTGGCTAATTCGTTACAATTAAGGCCCATTTTTGACCCCCTTTGAAAAAAATTGTAAAGGGGCCCCTGTCCCCGGTGGGAGGGTGCGCTAGTAAGACCAAGTCATTTTCTAGCGCATATACAAATTTGGGGGTGCAGCACCCCCTAGGGGCTGAAATATGGTATTTCGAAAAAGTTGATTTGGGTGGTTTCAATTTCACCACATAATCTCCATGATTAATGGATCGATGTTCACCCAACTTTCATCATCCAACGTGGGAGGAATCACGGTGCAAAACCTCCTGGTCCTGATTTTGAATATCTTCATCCGTTCCGAAGATATTCGCCGCCGAACTTCGAAGTCGTCTGAAATTGGGCCAAATTTTACATGTTTGTAACCCCTTAAATTTTTTTGGAAAAAGGCTCAAAAAAATTTTGGACTGGCATTATAAACTTCGGCCCAGTGGTGACCACCGTGCAAAATTTTGCGCCGATCGGCCGACGCATCTCGGAGATCCTATGATTAAAATAAAAAATAAAAAAAAAACATCTGCAGTAAAACTCAACTCCTCCCGAAAACTATCGTTTCCGAGCGGACTAATAAAATAAAATCCACAAGTCCGCTGACTTTTGGACAAAGCTGACTGGCAGCTATAATAGTACATTTACCATCATCATTTATTAATACCCAGCTCAAAAGTTGATACTTGTTTTACCATCCCATGAAGGGTAGAAGGCTGAGTTGACCTGGATGGCTAACAATGATGTGCTGAAATGGTTTACCTGAAATACAATAAAATTGCTGATTGGACGCAATGCACTAAAGCAGCATAGCTACATCATGCCATAAACTGATCAATCTATCGATAACATTCTGTCCCATGCATAATGGGTTTAATGGAAAACACATGAGAAATTAGAGATAAAACAATGTTATGAACAACATAGTAATGTGTCAGTAGACACTACAAAGAAACAGAGAAAAAGAGACCACAGAGCATGTGGATACAAAATATGGATAAACAAATGCGAACAGTAGTCTTTAAGTACATGGAGTAATTGTACAGAGCAGAGCTGAATGGACCCAAGTGGTTTGTGGATATAAAGACTAAGACACAAGTAACAAAAAGTAACTCACGTGCTGTACGAGGAATAGTAGCTATTGCTGTATGAACTCCCGCCGAATGTTTTCTCGATGTCATCTTGCATGATCTATGGAAAATCGAATACATTTCATGCGCAAATACAGCAAAGACACAGCAAGCATTGAACTGCGTAGTGCATATTCATGTTAATCACGAAAATACTATCATATTTCGATTTCACAAAAACTTGTATACGAGAACAGAAGAACACTACATAACGACTTAAGTTCCAAAAGAAACTTTTTGAACACACTTGATAATTACAAGCATAATGCAGAATAAAGAAAATGTAGGAAAACTACAATTTCGCAAAGCAACATTTAAAACAAAAAAAATCACATCAAATCAACTTATTAAAACTAAAATAATTAACATATTTTCACATCATTTGGTTAAGAGTAATTAACAAATACAAACCCTGTAGACATGCTGGTCATTGAAGCAAAACCACTGGTTGTCCCTGAATGACCTTTTCAAAACATCAGACAATATCCATTTCACAAATGCATAACAACAGCCAGAACTTAAAAAGTGACAATCTTATCACTAAAAATAATGAAAATATACACAGCATTAAAAACAAACTGTTTAAATTATAAGCATGTCCATGCAAAATCCTCCTCATTTTCAATGTCAATCAGATGGGTAAGTCTTTCTGACAATTACCGACGTCCGTTTGCGACCTGTCGGAATGATCTTCCTTCTGTTATCAAGTGAAAACTGAACTATTCTGTAGAGCCCCTGACGATAACCAGCACATTCATAATAGCTTTCTAGCTATAGTAACTGGCGAAACAAAAATACTGTAACTGAACTGAATTATGTACTGCGATCTGCTACACAGAATAAACGTTGTATGAGTTGCATAAAAATTACCACTTGTTTACCATAAGGGCCGAAATATAATCATTTGATGAAATAACATATCGTCCACCAGCATTATTCCACAATGTTTCAGAAATTTTCTCACCCAATCAGTGATACCAAGTCCCATATACCAAGTCCCATGTGCCAGCGTCAATGAGAGATGTGAAACTTACTGGTTGCATAACATATTGGGATAAAATGAAAAATTCGTTTTTATACATCAACTACCAGTAACAAACTACTAAACACCAAACAATTCCTTATCTGACCTCATTATAAGCAGTCCCTAAAATAATCTAAGAAATTCAGCAGATAGCAGCAAGCAAACTTACAGTAAGACTAAATAAATACCCTGCATAGATCAGACATCCTAGCCAATAAGATCACTGACAATATTACTAACGGAGGTGGTCACAATAAAACTATTTAAAATTGTTAACTTACCGAAAATTACTGATTAATTTATCATCCAGAAACAAGTATGACTTCGTTTTTGATTGTTATCACTTACTCAGCTAACAGCTACCACGAATGAAGTAAGAGCAGTCAGTATTTCTCACATTCTCTAAAAAAGAATCACATTCATTGAAGAAGTATCCAGCTAAAATGGAAAGTCATTCACACGGAACAGACGTTGCCATCACATCTGCACTGCAGTGCTTTCTTGGTGATGTGATCTAATTGAATATTTAATTATTAACTTTTTTAATCGGCCAAAATTCTTACCATTAATCATGTGATTGATCGTTAATTTCTGCAGCTTTAATTATTAACAAATAAAATGAATAATCAGCTTATACCTGTGGCAAGAGTAAAGACCAAGTTTATACTAGACAGTGATGTAATGTAGACTTGATGAGATATGCATACTTGATGTAGGCATAGTAGTGGCCACCAGATGCGCCGCCCGAGTGAACCATAATAGAAAACAACTCGTACACTGCACAGTCACTCTGTGTTACACACGGACAGACCAATCACAAGTTCAGTTTTCACTTGATAACAGAAGGAAGATCATTCCGACAGGTCGCAAACGGACGTCGGTAATTGCGTCGATTTTTGCGATCTTCAGCTGCAACGCACACTTTAAGAATGAACTGCGATGAAATGGCTCGAGATAAACTGACAGTTTGCGAACAGGAACTGCTATAGCCTTTTGCGCGTCTCGTGAGCATTAGCTCAAATTTCTTGTTTTTTTTTGTTTCAGTTACAATTTATAATTAAAGCAGTGTTCTATAGTTCGTTTTGTGTAATTTTTGATGAGCTGTTGCACATATTGATTCATTGATATACCGGTATTGCTGTCCATGAGAATGAAATATGTTTATTAACTCTACTCGTGTTTGAAATTCTGCAGTAAAATATTGCATTGATGAGTTTTGATGCATTTCTACTTTGCCTTTTGTTTTTTAATAGATACGTGACAAAAGAATGATATGAACGTACTGTATTCACTATTCAGTGTGTATACTAAAAAGAAACGAACATCATCACATTTGATGTCATTCGTCATAATGTTTGACAGATCCACCCAAATGAACAGACAGAATTGTGACGGCTAAGACACGCTAAAGCAGTAGTTGCTTTTGTGCGTAAAAATGTCAATTATATTAGACACTGGTTCTATGAGCAAATTGTAGGCTACAAAATGTTGCTGTATCTATCTCAACAAGAAACTGATAAGTTAGAAACAGTTTGGTGTCATACATACTGCTGAGCGTTCATTTGCACGCATTGCCGAGGACACACAACGTCCTGCATCGGAGAAGTCACTATCAGTGCCATTGACAGCATCTGACTGGGAGATGTTAGCAGCAGCTGTATGGTGAGACATGTTAGCGGCTGTATGGTCGCTCATGTCTACACCTTCATCGTCATTCCACGTCACTGCACAGCACATGTTACACTCGCGATACATGCTAGCTGTAAACAATCTCAAACACCTCGGTGTGCTGGTAGAAAGAAGGAAACTGTTTGAGCTGGCATCAAAAAGTAGACAGTGAAAGTATGCGGCAGCTTTACAAAAAGCCAACATTATCTTGCAAGCTGTGTGAAACCTGAAGCCTACTGTTGATCTTCATTCAGCAAAAGTTTCAGCTTGTGCACCAAAAAAATGACAATCAAAACACAACAAGAAAAGCCCTGCTAATGCAATGGTGAACGTGCAACAGCAGCGCATGTTTGAAAGCCCAGTAAAACAAGATCTAAGTCAGTCGCCAGAGGGCGTCAGACGACCGGCGGCTAAATTATCTGTAGTGTTTTACTCGTACTCACCAGAGGGAGTGACCTGTCTCACTCAGCCAATGCTGCATCTTTATGGTTCCTGAAACTAGTCTTCCAAGCAGCCGAGGTGAAGATTTAGTGATTCTAGCTTGCACCGTTTTTGACTGATCTACCCGTGTGACGGACGGACGAACAGACAGACAGACAGAATTGCGATAGTAAGACGCGCTACAGCAGTAGCTGCTGTTGCGTGTAAAATGTGCAATGTAACCCAGCTAATCAACGAAACACACAAACTGTCAAAAAATTTATTTCACTCATACATAAACCTGACAGATTAACATGCAAGTGCAACTGGCAGTGGTGGGAAGAATAGCTGGAGACAACAGGTAACAGTTCAGCATTTGATTTCCATCTTTGCGTACCCAGCTACTTATGCAAACTACACCACCAGCACCATTCCGAACATACAGAATTACAGATGCTAACAAAACAAGCTGGATACAGGAGACTAGCCAGCCATGTGAAGATCATTGATGACAAATTATCACTTGAGGCAGTAAACTCTAACAATTGAAACTCCAAAAAAGACATCCTAAACATCTTACACTGGCTGGTTAGGCAACAACTGGCGCAAGCATCTAAAAATGAAAATACCAAACCCAATATGCCACACACCCTGCCTCATAATAAAATGTGCAAGCAAAGACAACAAATTCACCTGCGTCACCATCCACTGCTGCAGATGCACTAGATGATGATATATTTCTATGCTGAACAGAATCGGCTCTATGCTCCTTCGCAACTGTGGAATCCTTTTCATTTTCAATATCAATCAAATGACTGAGGGTAAGTTTTTCTGGGAAGCTCATTCTGTAGTAAAACAGCAACAACAAAAACACATACAGTACATAACATACCAAGTTGTGCCACTATCCTACAGGCTGCATTGTATGCCTGCCTGTCTACCACAGACAGGCTTGTAACTCAAAAACAAGGCAAAACAAGACATAATATTATTAGATTGTGACCAATCTAATGTACTCCTTGCACGCCTTATTTTCTCCTGTATTCTTCTAAGTGCTTTTTCGTTTCTTTCAACTTGTATTAGAAACCCAGCGTCAATTTGAGACTGGTCTAATATTAAACTAATAGAGACTGGCGTCAAAGTCGTTATTGGAAATTGTCTCCCCATCTATCTGGCACCATTATCAAAATATGGCACCTCAAAGATAATGGGGTCGCAACCTTGACCTTTTGGGGCCATCGGTCATGTGACAATTCAACTCAGGTAGTCGACTTCCTATGGATGGTTCATAGTGACCATGTGTCAGTGCGTCTATCTAGCACCGATATGGAGATCTGGCAATTTGAAGTTCTTCCAGAAAGGCTCTTCCAGGAAAAGAGGTCGGTCGTCGGTCGGTCCTCAATATCACATAGACTCCTCTTCGCTATGCTAGGAACATAGCGTGCAAAGAGTAAAAATAATCTAAATTAGTGCAAAAGCCCTCCAGCGCATGTATAACGGTGTGCCAACTTCTAGTTCAAAATATCACAGATCATCAAGTTCACCACATATCACATTTTCAAAAATAGACTGACTTGTGTCATAAACCAATTTACTGTTAATGCTTGACATGCATGGCAACTGGACGAACAGGCACAAATCACATTTTTGCTTGTGGTGATACATTGGCAACAGCATTAAAACAAACCCAGTTCAATCAAACACTACTCCAGTGACTCACAAAGTGACTGGCTGATCATGTAAAGTTTAATGCGACACACTGTCATGTAACAGAAGAGAGCAAAGTACGACAATAACACATTACAATAATAAAAGCCCACTCTACACGGTAACACTGTACAATAATTGCACAATACTATAACGTTCTATAATATGACTCCTCAGACGAACAGACTGACTTACCGGTCGTTGAGTTTGATGCGATGCATCGTCGTGTAGTCAAAGTCAAAACGTTTCAACTGCATCGTCAGCAGATACGGAAACGTCAGAAACTTTAACCCCTGCAATAACGGACATAAACGTCAACAATATCAACACATTTTGATGACATAATTAACAACTGGTAAACCGTAAGTATAGCTGGATAGTATACAATAACTCTAAAAATAGTAAAAGTGCATACTTTGGAAATGAACGATGCAAAATAAACATTCTTTGTTACGATCATGTGTATGTGATGCAACAAGCGGGAATAAATGACGACAGATTTACACTAACCTTGTGTGCATCACACTTGCAGGCACATTTCTCACAGAAGTACTGATTGGAGCCATTCAGTGTTTCCGGCTCTACGAATGCTCCGAGTGCTTCGTCCTAAGCACACAGCCACACGTCACAATACTCCACATTTCCTTGTGACTAGATAAGCAACAACGTAACTTTAGTACAGCACCCAAATGTAATGCCCCAGCATGACTGAGATTAAGTTAAAAGTAAACATCACATCTTGCCAATATCAAGCATTGATCCACAAGTATGACTGGCATATACGAATTAGCAAGACAACAAGCACATAAGACGTTAACGAACCACACTGCCATATCCGATGTTGGCACCGAACGGTCGAACAACGAGAGGAATGTCGAGGTATGTGTCAGTTCTAGCACTCTCATATCCACACTAACACACCATACAGCACATCTATCATAGACACTACAAGCACCTTTTTACAACATACATCTAATCTAATGAAAATCTAAAAAACCGATATAGTGCCAGCCACTGTCACAGTGTAATTGTGAATCAGAAATATGTCTGTCCATCCATCTGTCACACTGCTAGATTGTATCAAAACAATGCAAGTTAGGATCACAAAATCTTTACTTGGGCTGCCCCAAAAAATCTAGTCTACTGTGATGAAATTTCGTGCCCTGGGTGAAGGGGTTCCCCTCAAACGAGCGTGTCAAAGCAAAGTATCTCCCCTAAAAAGACGTTATTTTGCCGCTATTGGCTCTTACAGTGTGAAAACGATTGCAGATAGATACAGACTTGCTGCACATCATAACAAGCACTGGTAAGTGGTGACAGGCTTTTTAAATTTGTCAACATTGATGAACTTGAATGACCTTGAACTCCCAAAAGAGGGGGTTTGGTGAATATTTTATCAATTTTTGGCTGCAGCGCACATTTCAACAGTGGATTGTGCAGAAATGGCTGGAGATGGACCAAGATAACCGGCATGCAAAATTTTCAGCACCGAATGTAGCAGTCCTAGTCCCGATCCCCTAGGTTCAAGGAGGCCTGCACATACGAGTGTCAAATATGGCTACCCCATAAAAATAGTTATTTTACCGCTACTGGCTCATGTAGCATGAAAACAACTGTAGATAGGCACAGACATGCTGCAGATCATAACCAGCAATAGTGACAAGCTTTTTAGTGGTGTCAACATCGATGACCTTGAATGGCCTTGAACCACCAAAATATGGGGTTTTACTGTTTATTTTGCAATTTGTGGCTGCAGCGCAGATTTCAAGAGTGAATTGTGATCAAGTGGATGGAGACAGAACAAAACAACCTGTGAATACAAACTGCTAGTGTTTCGCGCGTCTCATGAGCTTTGCTTAAATTACTTGTAAGCTTGGATTTGAAAGTTCCAAAAGTACTAGCTGATCTAGTGTTTGCAGAGAGAAAAAGCAGTGACAGAGAATGAACTAGAAGAGAAAATTGTAGTAGCTAGGGGCTGATGAAGTAGATCGACTGATCAGACAATGCCAAACATTTGCTAGGTATTGCAGTGTTAATATGTGGTATTTATAGCTAACAGTCAGCAAGGTGGTTGCAGTATGTAAGCAGATGATGTACAAAAGTTATTCAATGCTCGAATCTTAAGAAAAGTGTCACACAGCAAAAATGCAATTGTACCCTGAAAAAGTCCGACATTGTTGCAAAGTAATAATATAAATGACTTATAAACTCACATAAACGTGCTCAAAATAGCACATCAGTTAATTACTCCTGTTATGGGAAACATTCACACAAATTTTGATTTTTCCATGCCTTTTTGTGTAAGAGTTATGAGCCCATACATGACAGACAAATGTTGTGGTTCATTAAGATGGCCACACCATAATATCAACACACACGTGAGTAAACACAGAATATACTGAATGTTCAACTCAAAAACAAGAAGCAAAATACAGTTGCTGACCTGAAGGCACTTGACATAATCCTTTATTTTGCCCTGGTAGAGCTGTGTTATAAGGTTGGCTTGATCGGTGTTTTTCCAGCTTTGTTCCAGAGCTTCAAACATGACCCGACACAACTCCTGGACGTCATGCTGCTGCCACGCTGCAAGCCACAGACCAACTGAAAATTTGAGGCAAAGCTTAACGTGAGTCCGCCTGGTGCCGTAAGTTCGATTGGAAAGAAAATTTAGGGGGTGAAATTCCCCAATCCCCGAGTAGCAGTCACGTGGCCCAAACTCAAATGCATTAGCATAGGCAGAAGGTGCAATGTCGACCTGGGGTGGATAAACATGTATGCCTATAACTTTTTTGTTAGTGGACCACAGTTCACCAAATTTCTTTGTTCAACTCCTGAGAAACCCTCATCGATAACGCCACTGACTGCTTGTCGATATCTCTATGCATTCCAGAGATATTTGTAGTCAAACTCGAAAGCTGTCCTAAATTACACCAAAATTTGGACGTTTTTGTCCTCCAAAAGTTGTACCCGCGTTATCACCAAAACCTAGAGAAACGTCACTACCGCCAAAGTTATAGGCGCACATTTACTAAATTTTATGCTAATTTTGGACTCCCTTTAAACAAAATTGTAAGGGAGACCCAAGTGGGGATGTGTTAGCAAGATTTGGTCATTCTCTAGAGTGTGTAAAAATCTGGGGGTGCAGCACCCCCAAGGGGCAGAAATATGGTCTTACAAAAAAGTCGATTTGAGCGGGTATGATTACACATTGAGATGTTGTTGTTGTTGTAGTAGTAGCCCGCCCTCCAGATCCGTTGGCCTCGGCTGGTCCACAGCCGAAAACCCAATGGTGGGATAGAGGGATGAGAGTGCCAACAGACTTTGCAACCACATCGTTTGGATGTAGCTGTCGGTCCAGTGTCGGATCCACATCTTGAAGGCTCCGTCTTGAGATCTCCACAGTTAGTGGACCAATGTTCACCACTTTTTGCTGAACGCAGGATGAATTACAGAAGATCATGCATTTATTCGATTTTGAAGATCTTCATCCATTCCGGAGATATTTGCCATTGAAGTTTAAAGTTATCCAAAATCACGCTAAATTTTGCTTGTTTTTGGCCCTTAGAATTTTTTGGGGAAGGCCCCCAAAATTTTGGACTGCCATTATAAAATTCAGCTTAGGTCTGATCACCGTGCAAAATTTTACGCAGATTGGCCAACACATCTCAAAAATCTTGCATTGAAAAAAAAAATAAAATATCTACGGTAAAACACAAGTAAGCTCCAAGTTATTGCTTCCGGGCGGACTAATGATAGCTCAACATAATGACTGCTATGCTGCAAAACATGGTCAAATAATACCATATGTCAGCACAGAATTTTGCCAAGCATGCATTCTGTGGTTCCCCTCGATCCAACCAGAACTCTCTGCCAAAGGTAGTTATTGACAGCAACTCTCTAACTTCTAGGCTAAAGACATTTCTTAATAAGTTACCATTTCAACCTAAACGTTTATTCAAAGACAAGAAAACATTTCTGACAGTTCGTCAGATCAGCCACTTTAACACTTACATAGAATTTGTAGCTTGTATAAGGACTATGCATCACATTAGGATATACTGAATCTACATAACCTAATGTCAGCATCTAATGGCACAATAAAATCATGAATAAATAATTACTGAACCATTGTTATTGTATCAACAGAATGACTGTCACACTGCAAATCACAGACAAACCACAGCTGCACCATGATACACTAAAAATGCTATGAAAATGTCAAAATGGCCGATCTGGCAAACTGTGCAGATTGTGTACAGTGCACTAGATAATAAACCAGTACTGTGAAATGGCCCAACTTCTTTTTCCCACTCAGCAGCACATATTGTGGTTACCCCCATCGCTAACAGCATAGAAATGGAATACAGTAGTACATTACAATACTTCAGTGCAATTTGCACAAAAATGCACAGTCAAAAATATTATGCAGTTTCGTAGCTTACCATCACTGCTGTCCCAACCAAAGCTTCGTGTGATGTCCGTGGTTTCGACGGCTCTTTTTGTGCTCGTCTGAAACAGAAAACATGGACCAAGTGCTGTAAATGACGTACTGGCACAAAAAAGCTCAAACATTCAACAACACTGCTGCTCTTCAACAATGACAACTAAAAATGAAGCCTAATTATAAAGTTTGAAAACTGAGCAATCTGTTTCATGCAAAATAAAAAATCTTCAATTATAGTCCCCGTGTATGAATGGAGGATGGGAGAGGGTGCCACCAGCCAGTGTCAATGGAGCTTCATGGTGATTAGCATTTGTCTACTGTCAGATGATAAAATATAATAAATTTGCTAGAACATAAAACAAATATAGAAATTTATAATGAAAGACAGCAAATAGTATTATTAACTTCTAGCTAGTATATATGTACATGTTCATTTTAATAGCCACAAAACATGCAGGCATCTGCTGCATAGCTTGTAAAAAAATCAACACTTTGCTTTAACATCCCTGGCCTTGGCATTAGTACTGGATAATGGTATCGACAGGACCAATAATATAGGATATTGGCTTACTTGGTATAGTTCTATTAGCCTTATTCAATTACATACTGTTATAAGGTAAAACCTGAAAAACACTAGCAATACATCTTTTATTGAGTCACTAGCTAAGTTAATGCTGCAATGTATTTTTAACCAACTAACTTGTAGCTGTAGGAAAAGGCGTTGTAACTGATATGGAATGCTTTTAACTGCTTCATCTTCAGTTCCATCATATTCCCACCTACGACACACAATGTATAAGTACTCTTTCCGAGCACACGTAGATATGCAGTGCATACAACTGACCTGCCAGCATTTCAATAATCAATTCCTCCAAAACATCTAGACTTTGAATTATGACGTTGATATTCTGTACACTTTTAGACGTTGACAAAATACCTGTTTAAGTGTTTATGCTGAATGTCATCCACCTACATGCAGTGGTTCACAGTTATCAACAATGCCATATTTCGGACAACTATAAACTCCAGAAAGAATGAAGCAATCGACAAGCGAAAAATGCATTATCAAGTACACTTTCTTTTACACGTTCAGTGGAAACAATCTGGCACATTATCAACGAATCAATCATCATCATCATCAATCATCGTTCTTTCATCATGATCAGTGGTAAGTAGCAGACCTGTAGACAGCATTGCGGAACTCCGGTGTCATATACAATGTCTGCAGCAGACTGTTGAGGTAACATGTCATTGCTTGATTCACAAGACCCACATAACCTACAGTAACATCAACACTTCTCTACTCAGCAGCAAACTATATAATCACATGCATTTATACTGTATGGCACTGACTCACAAACAATGCCACGTATGACACTGTATATGCAAGCATAAGCAATAGTTTCAATTGCAGATGGATCAACGAACACATTCCAAAGACAAACTTTGATAATCAGCATGTTCATATGCTAAAACCGGAACACACTTGAATGCATTTCCGTTCGATTTCATTAGGGTTAGAACAATTGGGGTATTGGGTATTGTTCAATATTTGCTAGTACTGGGTTGAATTGAGTGCTGGGCAATACTTTTCTGGGCTGAGGTATTGATTACCAATACCTCCCAATGAGTTCTTAGTAGTGCAATGCACAAAGTCCTTCATGAGTAAAAATTGGCAGAAAACTATTTAATTTTTTTGTACTTTAGTAAGTAAGTGTAGGTCTATGCCAGTTCTGCACGTTGAAGCTCCAGTGAATTCATCAACTAACCAAAATTTTTATTTTCCAGGATTTTCCAGGAGGCGTCGGAACCCTATGTAAGCTATATAATTAGTCACACATGTCCGCCTCCTTGTAGCAAACCATTGTGCTCTCTGGTGGTTGCCACTAGGCTCACGAGCATGTGAAACAGACAGTAGGCACCTGTGCTGCATGATGTAACTTGACACCACATTGCTACTGCCAGTCCCCTGTAGTGAGGATCAAACATGGTTGTCTCTTATTCCTGGTACAGCACAGCCACAGGCTGAGAGGCAATGGCAGAGAGTGAAAGGACATTGCACCCTTAAATGGTGGGCTGAGTGCAAGTGCTGGCAAACAGATCTTAGTGCTTAGTTAATAAATGTACAAAACATTAGTTTATACACTTGTTAACGGCAACATTTAAGGACTTGCACATCGAAAACAGCAAAAATTACAAAAGGTGATATTGCCCGCATCACACTGACTGTGTGTCAATGTGCTGCTGAATAATATCACCTTT